>OLZE01001256.1_pt1 | contig 13203 bp, 9 predicted proteins | sample 1674091 | NCBI WGS metagenome assembly OLZE01 (sample SAMEA103958143, study PRJEB25191) | human gut metagenome | biome: human-associated habitat [ENVO:00009003]; feature: intestine environment [ENVO:2100002]; material: feces | place: Germany | collected 2013/2015
ACTGCTGTTGCCCGTTGAACACCACCGACACCCGGCCCGCGCCGCTGACCTTGCAGTCGAACGTCACTTTCACGCTGGAAAAGTCCGGCGCAAAGTTCTGCCTGACGAACACATCTTCCAGATGAATCTCAGGTTTTGTGAACAACTCCACCGAGCGGAACAGACCGCTCATCCGCCAGAAATCCTGATCTTCCAGCCAGCTGCCGGAGCAGAAACGGTAAACCTGAATCGTCACCTCATTTTCGCCGGGCTGGACGGCTTCCGTCATATCAAATTCTGCCGGGGTAAAGGTATCCTCGGTATAGCCGATATAGACCCCGTTGCACCAGACAGCGGCGGCACTGTCAGCCCCGTTCAGGCGCAGATAGCAGTTTGCCCACTCTTCCGGCAGGGTGAAGCTGCGCTTGTATTCCCCGATGGGGTTATACTCCTGCGGGATCTGCCCGGGGTGCAGTTTTTCGTGGCCGTCCCAGGGGTACTGGGTGTTGACATAATGGGGCGTGCCGTAGGGCCGGCCCGGCTTTTGCAGGCTCTGCATCTGGATAATCCCCGGCACGGTCAGGGTATCCCAGTTTGAAAAAGGTGCTGTCAGATTCTCTGCGTAGCGGAACGCCCACTCACCATTCAAACTGACCGTCAACGGCATGGCCGGGCTGGTCTGGTCGGAAAAATACGCATGGGGCGGCAGGCGATTCTGCTGGAAGATCTCCGGGTCAGCCAACAGTGCCGGGATCATAGGATGATTCAATGGCATGATATGTTACCTCCAAGGGAGAAAATGACACAGACGAACCTTGAGTTACGCTGCGGGAAAATATTCAATAATTTTTGATATCCTGAATCCGTTCTTCCAGATGCAGATTCTTTTCCATTGTGGAATACACAGAGAATGCTGCTAACAGACTGGGGACCCATAATCCAGTGAGCAGAAACATAAACGCACATCGTGGAATCAAGAATGCTATCAGCAGCCAGTATCCAACCTGCACGATTGCAGAGAGGGCAGTCTGCGGTAGGAAGCCGAAGAACATCCGGATGCAATTGGACGACTTTTGAAAAATCGAGCCATAAAACAGTGCGTTCTGCATCCAGAAGTAGTTGCCCAGCGTCAAGAGAAGAACGGCATCCAGCAGCAGAATCAGCGCAAAGCTCAGGGAGATTTCTGTCATCTGCGGCAGCACGAATGCCGACCATGCAAGCAGTGCCCACAACACGGTAAACACGATGCCGGGAACAAGACTGCTTCGGAAGTTCTGCTTCCATGCCCGCTTGTAGGTGTGCCACCAGAATCCCGGCTCATCCCGCAAGGCACGCAGGATGGTATCGTACAGTCCGGTCAGAGCCGGACCCACCAGCCACCCGGCGGCGACCGCCGCCAGCAGGCACAGCGGCAGGCTGCCCAGCCAGAGGGCAATGCCTGCCAGAATTGCTGCCGGGACGCAGACTAACATCGCCAGTGCCCCGGACAGGAAAATGCCGTCCAGATCCCGGCTCAGAATTTCAAACAACCGCGCCAGCCCTTTTTTGCGGGGCGTATCCGGGTTGATTTCTGCACCTTCCGGCATAAAGTTCTGTTCAAACATCATTCTGCTTCCTCCATTGCGGTTCGTTTTACAGTTTTATTGTACCACAGTCAGAGAGAAAACGGGTTGTAGAAAAGAGGCTGCTTTTTTGGAGAAAAACGGCATCATTCCGGCTGCACCCCTGACCGGACGGTAATATTTTCAAAACTGACATTCCGGCAGTACTGCATCCGGATGTTTTGCTCCGGGCCGCCGTTGTCCTCTAACACCACATCCTTGAAGTAAATGTTCTTCACCTCATAGCCCGGCACATCAAAGCCCTTCAGCTCGATGGCAGGACAGGTGTGCCATACATGGTCGTGGTCAATGTATCGTCCAAGCAGCGTCACCCGATTATAGCGGAAATCTTCCAGCACAGGCGGCACAGGTGCACCGATGCCGTCATCGTTGTACCCGACCGAATGCACCATGACATGAGAGAGGGTGCAGTCCCGTACTTCCACATTCCGGACATAGCCGCCCCGCTTTTTCGTAACCTTGATCTCCAGCCCGGAGGTGGATACTGCCATATCACAGTCCCAGATCTTCACATCCTCCACACCGCCGCTCATCTCGCTTCCGATGCAGATACCGTGTCCGAAACCGCTGTGGCAGTCGAACACGCGGATGTGTTTCGTCGGGCGGTCGATGATATTCCCCTCCGGGTTCTTGCCGGACTTGATGGCAACGGCATCGTCTCCGGTAAAAAACTCGCAGGCGAAGATCGTACAGTTTGTGGAAGAATCCGGGTCCCAGCCGTCCCCGTTCCAGACACCATCCGACCGGATGGTACAGTGGTCGGTCACGATTTGGTCGGAGTAGACCATATGCAGATTCCAGCTTGCGCCGTTTGCAAATGTCAGCCCTTCCATCCAGATGTTCCGGCAGTTGCTCATGTTGACAAGTCTCGGCCGGACGCGCCCCGGAATCGTATCGGCATTTTCGCAGGTAGAAACAAGAGTGGCATTTTGGGCAAGGTAGTCCTTCAGCCTTTCCCGCTCGCTTGCAATGATGCGCTCTGCCAGCAGTTTTCCGCCGGATGCAATCGTTCCCTTGCCGCGCAGAATTACGTTTTCACAGTTTGGCCCGGCAGTATGGTCAAGCGTACCGAGGTTCAACAGGCTGCTGTAGCACTCCATCTCAGTGCCCTCAAAGCGGCTGGAAATGCGCGGCAGATAATCCTCTGGGTCTGCTGTGCCTTGCAGCACAGCTCCTTCTTCAAGGTAAAGTTCCATATTGCTGTGCAGACGCAATGTGCCTGTGCAGTAAACACCTGCCGGAAAATAGATTTGTTCACGCTCGCCGCAGTCGTCGATGGCTTTTTGCAGGGCGGCAGTATTCATGGCCTTTCCATCGCCCACAGCAGAATAAGGAGATGCAGTCACATCCAAACAGCGTTTGGTCGGTGTTGTCCGGATAGTCAATTCCCCAATGCTGCCGCTCCGCCACTGAACGAACAGCGAATAGGTCGTTTCCGGACGCAGATTCTCCAATGTACAGTGGGTCTTTTGGGTATGAGCAGCAGCGGCATCGTCCAGCAGGACGGTATAGGTTTCGACCGCACCGGCAGCGGCGGGCTTATCCCAGAACAAGGTAATGCTTGTATCGGTGCAGCAGGCGGTCAGGCCGTTCTGTGAAAAGAAATGGTTCGGCATAAAAGCTCTCCTTATAACAGACTCTGATAAGCTTCCAGATACCGCAGCCCCAATGTGCGCAGGGCTTCGGTGGTAAAGTGCAGTCCATCCGGGCGTGCTGTCAGGCCTTTTGCCGAGACTACGGCACACCGGGGCAGCTGCGCTGCCCACTCCGGCAGACGACGGTTGAATTCGTGCAGCAGTTCTGCGGGTGTTCCGTGAAAGCCGTTTTCCGGCCAGCCCAGTTCGCCCACCACGATGGGCAGATCGCCGAGTTTTTTCCGGAACGCCTGCATCGTGCGCTGAAACTGTTCGGGGTAGGCTTCCAGCTGTTCCGGTGCAAGGCAGTCGCTCTCACCCTGATGCCATAAAATCGCCGTAAGCGCAGAAGTACGCTGTGCCAGCCTTGCCTGAAACACGGCATGGTCAAACAGCACCTCGCCCGGCTGCCACTGGGAAATGCGGGTGCCGCCGTCTGCACATGGAATCAGGCCGATTTTTGCTCCGGTCTCTTTTTGCAGCTGCGCCGCAAAGCTGGCTGCAAGGTTTGCCCCGCTGCGGGGAACTGCCCCTTCCACCACGGCCCGGTCCACATTGATTGGTTCGCTCATCTCCTGCCAGCGGCCCATCCGCAGCATAAAGCAGTCCGGTGCAGTGATGGCGTTTTCCTTTGTCAGGTCGCCGCGCCCGGCCATGTTAGACTGCCCCACCAGCAGAAAAGAATGGATATCTGCTGCCGCTTCATGCAGCCCATCGTTGATCCATAATGCCATAACAAAACGCCTCCTGCGTGTTTTTTAACTCAGTATAGCACAAAAGCAGCCGACATTCACGAACGGCTGCTTCTATGCTGTGAAAATGATGAAGAAGGAGAAAACCAAGCAAAAAGTCTTGGGAGGAATACCGCTCCCACCTCCATCGGCGGCAGATGCCGGTGGCAATCAATGGATGCAGGTTGCACGATGCGGATTTCCTGTGGCTTCAGAATATCACATTCTGCCCGGTTCTGCCTGTACAAATCCGGCATTCTTCTTGAACCGGAGCGACATTCTGCGGGCAAATCTTGCAAATTATAATAAAGTATATTATTTTATAGGCAGGAGAAAATGGTGAAGGAGAGAGCAACTTGTATACACTGTTGATCGTGGACGATGAGGAGATCGAGCGTGAAGGAATGGCACAGTTCATACCGTGGGATTCCTATGAGATAAAGGTCGTTTCCACCGCTCGGAACGGTGCCGAGGGGTTGGATAAAATCGCAAAATTCCGGCCTGACCTCGCCATCGTGGACATCAAGATGCCGGTGATGAACGGCATTGAGATGATCCGGCAGGCAAAGGAGCAGTACCCGGATATGACCTTTGTGGTGCTTTCCGGCTATGGTGACTACGAATTTACCAGTCAGGCCATGGAGCTGGGGGTGCGGCATTACATCCTCAAGCCCTGCGATGAATCCAAAATGATCCCGGTGCTGAACAAGGCGTTTGCGGAACTGGAAGAAGCCCGCAAAAAGAATGCACGCTCCGAAAAGCTGGAGACCGAAGCCCGGCTGCTGAAGCCCTATGCACGGGAGCAGCTGTTCCGGGATCTGCTGTTGGGAAAGGCGCAGGCATCTTCCGGCGCACGGCAGCTTGTGGACGAACTGGGCGGCGAACAGCGCATGGTCCTGCTGTTGGATTTCCGCCTCAAATGCGGATTCGACTCGCTGGAACGGTATGTCGTGGGCAATATGCTGGGCGACCTTTTGCCGGACGGCACCCTGCTCATGACCACCGGTGTGGACCGGGATGTTCTGGTTCTGGCAGATGCTATGGCGGAATCCAGTGTGGAAACAGCGGTTCAGGTGCTCAAAAAAGAATTCAAGCGGTTTGAAACGCTTCCAATGCTTTCTTCTGCCAGCCGGACAGGAACGCTTGCAGAGCTTTCCGTGCTGTTCCGGCAGGCGCAGGAGCTTTTGCAGCTGAACATGGATGAAAACGAGCCCGCCCTTCTGCGCCCTTCCCGGAATGCGGCATTGCCGGAAACGGTGAACGAGATCTTTGATCTGGAAGCACTGCGGCAGACCGGCAGCTATGAGGAGCTTTTGCAGGAGCTTGCGTTTTCCTTTGCCAAAATGGAGGCAAAGGACTATCGCCCGCAGCAGCGGCAAAAGCTCTGCGAGCTGGCGTGGAAGCTGCTGTTCGAGGACAAGGCTGCCCCGGAGGATTCGCTCCCGGCATGGGCAGATGCTCTGACCGCCGCATGGAACCACCCCCAGCCCGATGCTCGGAGCCGGGAGATCTTTCTTGCCATCTACGAAAACCTCCCGGAGCCGGAGTTCAGCTTGCAGACCATTGCACAGCAGCGGCTTTTCATGAGCGAAGATCACCTGCGGCGCATCTTCTCCCAGATGACCGGCAACCGGTTCTCGGCGTATCTGGAACACTGCCGCATCACACAGGCCCGGCGGCTGCTGGAATTTCAGCCGGATATGAAGATCAGCCGTCTGGCGGAACTGGTGGGCTACCCGCTGGACGGACAGTATTTTTCCAAAGTATTCCGTAAGATCTGCGGCGTGACACCGACGGAATACCGGAACCATCATTGAACAGGCTGCTTTTGAATGTCGGTTTTTTCCAAGAGAAAGACCGACATTTTCCATTTTGTTTTTGAAAAAAAGCGATACAATAAAAGCAACAAAAGGGTGCGTACCATACAGGGAGCGACGGCTCCCCCGTAACAGAAAACACGAAGGAAAATGGAGGAAATTCTCATGAAGATCTCTCGCAGAAACTTTCTGAAGGTCGCCGGTGCTGCCGGTGTGGCATCCGCACTGGCCGCCTGCGGCGGCGCATCCAGCTCCACCGCTGCTTCTTCTGCCGCATCCGGCAGCGCATCTGCCGTAAACGGCGATGTGACCATTCGCTTTACATGGTGGGGCGGCCAGACCCGTCACGACCTGACCCAGAAAGTGCTGGACAAGTACACCGAGCTGAACCCCAATGTGCATTTTGAGACCACCCCCTCCGGCTGGGATGGCTACTTTGAGAAGCTGGCTACCGACACAGCCACCGGCGGCATGGCTGATATCGTCCAGATGGACTATATGTACATCTCCACCTACGCCAAGAACGGCTCTCTGGCAGACCTGTCCTCTTATGCTTCGGACGGCACGCTGGATATTTCCAACGTGGACGATGCCCTGATCGATGCAGGCACCATTGGCGGCAAGATGGTGGGTATCCCGCTGTCCACCTCGCTGGTCTCCTTCATCTACAACCCCTCTGTGCTGGAAGAGGCCGGTGTCACCGCTCCTCAGAACGGCTGGACCTGGGACGACTTTGTTTCCATCTGCAAGACCGTCAAGGAAAAGACCGGCAAGTACGGCTTCGGCGGCTCTGCGTTCATCGACACCAACCTGCTGAACTACTGGGTGCGTGAGCATGGTGTCTCCCTGTTCGCAGAGGACAACAAGAGCCTGGGCTTTGATGATGTGCAGATCCTGACCGATTACTTCCAGCTTTGGAAAGAACTGATCGATGCCGGTGCCGCACCGAACCCCGATGAGTACGAGCAGATTGCGACCCTTGGCAATGACGCAAGCCCGGTCATCACCGGCGATGCAGCATTCCACCAGTCCTGGAACAACTTTGGCACCATCGGTGCAAATGCCGGCAACGACACGCTGGAGCTGCTGGTTCCCCCGGTGAAGAAGGCCGGAGAGAAAGCTCTTTGGTACAAGCCCGGCATGTTCTTCTCCGTGTCCGAGACTTCCAAGGTCAAGGATGCTGCTGCCGCTTTCATCAGCTGGTTCCTGAACAGCGACGAAGCCAACGACATCATGCTGGGCGAGCGCGGCACTCCCTCCGCAAGCAACTCCCGTGATCATCTGACCAGCAGCGGCGCGCTGACCCAGAAGCAGGTTGAAATGTTCGACTTCGTTTCCGATGCCGCTGATTACTGCGGCGATACCCCGGCACCGGACCCCTCCGGTATTTCCGAGATCAACACCCAGTTCAAGAACATTGCCTACAGCGTGTTCTACGGTCAGGCCACTCCCGCCGAGGCTGCACAGCAGTTCTATGACGAGGCCAACAACATCCTCGCCACCAACAACTAATGAAACCATGCGGGAGGGGTCACTCCACAGACCCCTCCCGCCTTTTTGTGAAAAGGAGGCCTCGCTGTGTCAAACACAAAAGCTGTTGCGCTGAAAAAGCACAATTTTGGCGATGATACCAAAGTCGGCTATCTGCTGCTGGCTCCGTGGCTGTTTGGATTCATCTTCATGTATGTGATCCCGGCTGCGATGTCCATCTACTATTCCTTTACGGATTATAACCTGCTGTCCGCCCCCAACTGGGTCGGACTGAAAAACTATATCACTATTTTTACAACCGATAAGACCTTTCGCAAGGCGTTGGTCGTTACGTTCAGCTATGTCTTTATCATGGTGCCGCTCCGTCTGGCCTTTGCGCTGTTCGTGGCAACGTTGCTGAACAAAAAGCACATGGGCATGGCGTTTTATCGTGTTCTGTATTACATCCCGTCCATCGTCGGCGGCTCTATCGCTGTTTCCGTGGTCTGGAAGCAGATTTTCGGCAACAAGGGTGTTCTTATGAGCCTGCTGTCTGCCATTGGCATCGAACAGAAATTCTCCCTGCTGGGCAACCCCAAAACTGCTCTGTTCGTCATCGTCCTGATGGGTGTGTGGCAGTTCGGTTCCTGTATGCTGGTGTTCCTCTCCGGGCTGAAGCAGATTCCGAATTCCCTGTATGAATCTGCTTCGCTGGATGGTGCTTCCAAGATGCAGCAATTCTGGAAAATCACCATGCCGATGCTGACCCCGACTATCTTCTTCAACCTCATCCAGCAGATCATCAACGGTTTCCGCGTCTTTACCGAGAGTTACGTTATCACGGATGGCGGCCCCATGAACAGCACTCTGACCTATGTGCTGTACCTGTACCGCTCGGCATTTGCAAACTTCCACATGGGTTACTCCTGCGCACTGGCATGGATTCTGGTTGCCATCATCGGAGTTATGACCCTGATCCTGTTCAAGAGCCAGAACAGCTGGGTTCATTACGAAGGGTAAGGAGAAAGAAAAATGGTTGGTCAGAAAAGTACAAAGGCACAATCCGTGTTCTTCCACATTTTTTCCTGTGTTCTGGGCTTTATCATGGTGTATCCGCTGCTGTGGCTGCTGATGAGCTCTTTCAAGTCCAACGACACCATGTTCCACAACGCATGGTCGCTCATCCCGGAAAAGTGGGATATTCTCACAAACTACCTTTCCGGCTGGAAGGGTATCGCGGGCATTCCGTTCTGGCGGTTTACATTGAACAGCGTCATCGTTACTGTGGTCTCGGTTGCAGGCACTATCTTCTGTTCCCTGCTCGCCGCCTATGCGGTTTCCCGCCTGAAATTCAAGGGTGCAAACTTCTGGTTCGGCTGCATCGTCATGACTATGATGATTCCTTCGCAGGTCATGGTAGTGCCCCAGTACATCATCCTGAAAAAGGTCGGCCTGTCCGATACGCTGGTGTCCATGACGCTGCCGTGGATCTTCGGTTATGCGTTCTTTATCTTCCTGATCGTGCAGTATATGCGCGGCATCCCCCGCGATCTGGACGAGGCCGCCATGCTGGACGGCTGCTCCAAGATCGGCGTGCTGTTCAAGATTCTGGTGCCTGTCGTACAGCCTTCCATCGTCACGGCGTCCATCTTCGCGTTCTACTGGATCTGGCAGGACTTCTTCCAGCCGCTGATCTTCGTTTCCAGCCCGAAGAATTATACCATCCCGATGGCACTGAAGCTCTACACCGACCCCAATAGCTACAACAACTACGGCGGTCTGTTCGCTATGTCGGTGCTGTCGTTGCTGCCGGTCATCATCGTGTTCATCCTGTTCCAGAAATATATCGTTGAAGGTATCGCCACTGACGGCATCAAGGGTTAAGTTCATTCATCAAGGCACTGTGCGGCGCGTACAGTGCCTTTTTTCAAAAGAGAGGTTTTTGTGTATGATTCTCAACCGGAATAGTCAGATCGTTGCTACGGAGCCGCCAAAGCCCGTACAGTATGCCATCTCTGCCTTGCAGAGAGATAAGAAAGCTGTATTCACAGAGACCGGAATGCCCGGCGGCGATATCGTTCTTGCAAAGGATAGTGACCTTCCGCCGGAGTGTTTCTGCCTGCAGGTGCATGAGGACAGACTGATGCTGACCGCCGCCGATGCCCTCGGCTTTGTATACGGTCTGTTTGAAATCAGTCGCCGTTTTCTGGGTGTGCAGCCCTTCTGGTTCTGGAACGATCAGAAATTTATCCAGACCGATGGCGTGACTGTGCCGCAGAATTTCACATATGAAAGCAAGCCCGCACGGGTACGGTACCGCGGCTGGTTCGTCAACGATGAAACTCTGATTTCCCACTGGAAGGTGGAACGCCGCAGCGAGATGCCCTTTGTGATGGTCTTTGAGACGCTGCTGCGGCTGGGCGGCAATCTGGTGATTCCCGGCACGGGCAAAAACGGCCACCGCTACCATGATCTTGCAGCGGATATGGGCCTCATCATCACCCACCACCATGCCGAGCCGCTGGGAGCCGAAATGTTTGTGCAGGCGTACCCGGAGCTGGAACCAAAGTTCAGTCTCTACCCGGAAAAGTTCCGCGCGCTCTGGCAGCAGGCCATTGACCGGCAAAAAAATACACCCACCGTCTGGAACATCGGGTTCCGGGGGCAGGGCGATAAACCCTTCTGGGAGGACGACCCCCAGTACGACACCCCGGAAAAGCGGGGCGCACTGATTTCCTCCCTCATCCGGGAACAGTATGATCTGGTCAAGCACAGCGACCCGCATGCCGTCTGCTGCACCAATCTGTATGGGGAGACTATGGAACTGTACCAGCAGGGCTGCCTTGATCTGCCGGACGAGGTGATCAAAATCTGGGCAGACAATGGTTTCGGCAAGATGGTCAGCCGCCGTCAGGGTAACAGCAATCCGCGTGTGAAAGCACTGCCTCCGCAGGGCGATACCGGTGCGCATGGTCTGTATTATCACGCATCCTTTTATGATTTGCAGGCGGCAAGTCACATTACCATGCTGCCCAACAGCACGGAGTTTGTCTGCGAGGAGCTGACCAATGCTCTCCGTCACGGTGTGGACGATTATTGGCTCATCAACTGCTCCAACGTCAAACCCCATGCATATCTGCTGGATTATATCGCCCAGCTCTGGCAGAACGGCACCGCCGACCCGGAGGGACACTGCATCGCTTATGCACAGGCTTACTACGGCAAAGCCAATGCCCTGCCCGTGGCAAAATGCCTTGCCGGATATGCGGACCATGCCGTATCGTACGGGGAACACCCGGACGACCATGCAGGTGATCAATTTTACAACCATGTGCCCAGGATGCTTATTACCCAGTTCCTCCGTGACCGCACCCAGCCCAGCGAGGACCTGAACTGGCTATGTGACCGTCCGGCTCTGAGCGGGCAGGCAGCATGGTGCGGTGAAAAATTCCGAGAAGCCATGCAAAACTATGAGCAGTATCTTCGCCAATGCGAAGCTACTGCTGCCACTCTGACTGGTGCCGCACGGACACTTTTTCAGGATACGCTTTTGATGCAGGCACAGCTCTACACATTCTGGGCAGAGGGCGGCGAGGACGTATGCGCAGCACTGGAGGCCGGTTTCGTGGGCGACTGGAAGCATTGCTTCTATCAGGCAGGCCGGGCAAAAAATGCCTACACTGCCGCAAATGCTGCCATGCGGAACCGGGAACATGGAAAATGGATTGACTTTTACGCCAACGAGTGTCAAACTGATGTTAAACAGTCGGCACAGCTTTGTGGTTACCTGATGAGCTTTGCACGTACAATGGGCGAAGGCCCGCATTTTTACGAATGGATGCGGGAGTTTAACGACAGCGAAGCGGACCGCCGTGTGATGCTGATCCTGAACACGGACAATCACCCGGATGATGACACCCTTTGGCGGCTTATGGAGCAGCACTGGGGGCAGTAAACGAAATGTGAGGAAAGGCCATGTTCCACCGAGCCAAAAAACAGTTTCTTGATTTACCGCTGGCACAGAAATTTGTCGGTATCTTTGCGGTACTGACCCTGCTCAGCGGTGCGCTGATGATCGGCGCACTGCATTTGGGACTTTCAGTCTTTGAGGAAAAGTTCTATGAGAAATCCCTGCAGGAACTGGATTTTTTCGTGCAGAAGGTGGACGATGATATTCAGGGCATTGACACCCTGACCCGCAGCATCGCCGTGGATTCCACGATTCAGCAGCAGATGAACGCCCTTTCAAACGCAGACCCGGAGACAGCAAATTACTATTATCTGCTCACAGGCATCCGCCCGCTCCTGCTGGAAAAAATCTATCAGGACGGGCAAATCAGCAGCCTGCAATATACCGATCTGTATGGACATACACTGACCATCGGGCAGGATATGCCCGACCCCGGTGCGGCCCGGTTGACCGCCCTTGAAATGTCGCTGAACCAGACCCCCGGCGGCTTTACACTGGTGTCATCCGACAGTGCAGACTATCCGTACATCCTCTGTGGGCGGAGAATCTTGCGCAGTCAGGACATGAGCCTGAAAAAACTGGGCACCGTTGTGGTAGCACTGAATGTCGGGAAATTGCTGGACAATGAGATTCACCGCCTTTCCAGCAAACCATCTGAACTGTATCTGTACAATTGTCAGACGCTGGTTTATCACAGCGGTAAGGCGGCGGATGCCGTTGTGCTGCCGGACAGCGCACAGGGTTATAAGATCCAGACCTTGAGCGGCAAGAAAAAATTCATCTGCTGGCAAACCAGTTCACTTACTGGACTTCGGCTATGCAGTGTATTTGACTACCATGAAATCTATGGCCAAATCAATGCGGCTCGAAATGCCCTGATATTCGGTGAATGTGCGATTCTGCTTCTGTTTGCATGGGTGCTTCTGCATATGGCGCGCCTTGTCACAAAGCCAATCCATACTCTGGGCGAAGCGGTGCAGACGGTTGACCAGCAGGAGGGTAACTTTGCAGCAGCCCGCGCCCTGTTGCCGAAAGACATCTCGGCAGATGAAATTGGCACATTGACAAAAGAATTTGATTCCATGCTGGGCAAGATCGACACACTGATCCATGAGAATTACGAAAAACAGATTCTCCTGCAGGAAACCCGGTATAAGATGCTGCAGGCACAGATCAACCCGCACTTCTTATACAACACCCTCGGAACGCTGAACTGGCTGGTCAAAGCAGGCAACCGGGAAGATGCCTGTAAGATGATCGTCAGTCTGGGCGACATTCTCCGTGCCGCCCTCAGCCCGCGCCAGAATTCTACCGCGGCAGCAGATGTACAGCTGGCAGGCAGTTACATCGCCATTCAGCAACTTCGCTATAAGAGCCGTGCGGAGTTTACGCTGACGGCATCCGGTGAACTGGAGCAATGGTCCTTGCCGCACTTTACCTTGCAGCCGCTTGTAGAAAACGCAATCCATTATGGCGTGGAGGACAGTGATGAAGTTTGCAAAATCGATGTGATCGTGCAAGCAGAGGATGATACCTTGACATTGATTGTTCACAATACTGGAAAGCCTGTCAAACCAGAGAAGCTAACTAAGATACGAACCTTCACAGTCAAACCGCAGGGACACGGCATTGGCTTGAAAAACATCTACGAGCGGCTGTCTATGCTTTACAAGGCCTTTGGGTTTGATTTTGACAGTGATGAATCCGGCACGACGGTCAAAATTGTACTGAAGCAGGAAAATCTGGCCGTTTCGGAAGATATTAGTGATACTTCTACCGCTTTACCGCAATAAATTTCGCAAAACAATATTGACGCACCTACACTTTCATGATACCCTTTATTCCAAATCCTGCTGACAAAAGTGGTGGTTCTCACCGTGATAACCACCACTTTCAGTGGACGATTGCCCAGAAAGAACGTACCGCCCGCAACACACCCGATTCATTTTGCCGCCGATTCACCCGACAAAATCATCGCTG
>OLZE01001263.1_pt1 | contig 13133 bp, 12 predicted proteins | sample 1674091 | NCBI WGS metagenome assembly OLZE01 (sample SAMEA103958143, study PRJEB25191) | human gut metagenome | biome: human-associated habitat [ENVO:00009003]; feature: intestine environment [ENVO:2100002]; material: feces | place: Germany | collected 2013/2015
GACCGAGCGGGACGAATTCATCTACGACGAGATGATCGTCCACGTGCCCATGGCCGTGCACCGGGAGGCAAAGGATATCCTTGTCATCGGCGCGGGCGACGGCGGCGTGGTGCGGGAGCTGACCCGCTACGACCGGGTGGAGCGCATCGACCTGGTGGAGATGGACCCCCAGGTGGTGGAGGCCTGCCGCGCCTACCTGCCCGGCAACGCCTGCCGGATGGACGACCGCCGGGTGCACATCTATTTTGAGAACGCCCTCAAGTTCATTCGCCAGTGCGAGGAGGAATACGACCTCATCATCGTGGACTCCTCCGATCCCTTCGGCCCCAGCGAGGGCCTGTTCACCCGTGAGTTCTACGGCAGCTGCTTCAACGCCCTGAAAGAGGACGGCATCATGGTCAATCAGCAGGGCAGCCCCTTCTACGCCGAGGATGCCAACGCCATGCAGCGCAGCCACAAGCGCATTGCTTCCACCTTCCCCATCAGCCGGGTGTATCAGGCCCACATCCCCACCTTTGCGGCGGGCTACTGGCTGTTCGGCTTTGCCAGCAAGAAGTACCACCCCATCGATGATCTGGATGCAAACGCCTGGAAGGCCCTGAACATGCGCACCCGGTACTACACCACCAAACTGCATATCGGAGCATTCTACCTGCCGGCTTTTCTGGAGGAGATGCTGCGGGAAGTGGAGGAACACTGATGCTTTACCCCAACGTTGAAACCTTTATCGGCTGCGACAGCAGCTACCGTGCCGCCAGCATCGTGCTGTACGGTGCCCCCTACGATTCCACCACCAGCTACCGCCCGGGGGCCCGGTTCGGCCCGGCTACCATCCGGCACGAAAGCTACGGTCTGGAGACTTACAGCCCCTACCAGAACGCCGACCTGACCGATTTTGACATCTTCGACAGCGGCGACCTGGAGCTCTGCTTCGGCTCCAGCGAGAGCGCACTGGCCGACATCCAGAGCCGCGCGGCAGAGATCCTGCACGACGGCAAGTTCCCGCTCCTGCTGGGCGGCGAGCATCTGGTCACGCTGGGTGCCGTGCGGGCCATGGTGGAAAAGTACCCCGACCTCCACATCGTCCACTTTGATGCCCACGCCGACCTGCGGGACGACTATCTGGGCGCAAAGCTCAGCCACGCCTGTGTCCTGCGCCGCTGCCATGACCTCATCGGCGACGGACGCATCCATCAGTTCTGCATCCGCAGCGGCGACCGCACCGAGTTTGAGTTCGCGGCTGCCCACACCGAGATGCACAAGTTCGATTTCACGGGCCTTGCCCAGCTCACTGAGCAGCTCTGTGCCAGCAAGGTGCCCGTTTACCTGACCATTGACCTCGACTGCCTGGACCCCTCCTGCTTCCCCGGCACCGGCACCCCCGAGGCCGGCGGCGTGAGCTTCCTGCAGCTGCTGGACGCCATCCGCACCGTGGCCAAGGCCAACATCGTAGGCGCGGACCTCAACGAGCTGGCCCCCATGCTGGACATCTCCGGCGTCTCCACGGCCACGGCCTGCAAGGTGCTGCGGGAGCTGCTCATCGCGCTGGACAAGGGCTGGCCCGGCTTCCAGACCTGACGAAGGAATGAATATTTTGACATAAAGGAGAAACCATCATGAGCAAAGTTCTGATCATCGGCTGCGGCGGCGTGGCCTCCGTCGCCATCCACAAATGCTGCCAGGTGCCCGAGGTGTTCACCGACATCTGCATCGCCAGCCGCACCAAGTCCAAGTGCGACAAGCTGGCCGCCGAGCTTGCCCCCAAGACCACGACCCGCATCACCACCGCGCAGGTGGACGCCGACCATGTGGACGAGGTCATCGCCCTCATCAAGAGCTACCAGCCCGATCTGGTGATGAACATCGCCCTGCCCTATCAGGATCTGACCATCATGGATGCCTGCCTGGCCTGCGGCGTGAACTACATGGACACCGCCAACTACGAGCCTGAGAACACCGACGACCCGGAGTGGCGCGCCATTTACGAGAAGCGCTGCAAGGAGGCCGGTTTTTCCGCCTACTTTGATTACAGCTGGCAGTGGGCCTACGCCAAGAAGTTTGAGGAGGCCGGCCTGACCGCCCTGCTGGGCAGCGGCTTTGACCCGGGCGTGACCCAGGCTTACTGCGCTTACGCCAAGAAGCACGAGTTCGACACCATCGACACCATCGACATTCTGGACTGCAACGGCGGCGACCACGGCTATGCCTTTGCCACCAACTTCAACCCTGAGATCAACCTGCGCGAGGTCTCTGCCCCCGGCAGCTACTGGGAGAACGGCCACTGGGTGGAGATTCCGGCCATGAGCATCAAGCGGGAGTACAACTTTGATCAGGTGGGCCAGAAGGATATGTACCTGCTCCACCACGAGGAGATCGAGTCTCTGGCCAAGAACATCCCCGAGGCAAAGCGCATCCGCTTCTTTATGACCTTCGGCCAGAGCTACCTCGACCACATGCGCTGTCTGGAGGACGTGGGCATGCTGTCCACCACCCCGGTCAGCTTCAACGGTCAGGAGATCGTGCCCATCCAGTTCCTCAAGGCCCTGCTGCCCGACCCCGCCAGCCTCGGCCCCCGCACCAAGGGCAAGACCAACATCGGCTGCATCTTCACCGGCAAGAAGGACGGCAAGGAAAAGACCTACTACATCTACAACGTCTGCGACCATCAGGAGTGCTACAAGGAGGTCGGCTCTCAGGCCATCAGCTACACCACCGGTGTGCCTGCCATGTGCGGCGCACTGATGCTGCTGACCGGTAAGTGGACCACCAAGGGCGTGCACACCGTGGAAGAGTTTGATCCGGACCCGTATCTGGATGCTCTGGACAAGTACGGCCTGCCCCGCTCCGAGAGCCACGCCCCGGCTCTGGTGGACTGATGCGGCTGGCCGACACCCGCCCGCCCTTTGCGGGGCTGGCGAGCCTCTCTGAGGCTGCACTGGCTGCCCTGCCCACCCCCTGCTACCTGCTGGATGAAGCCCGGCTGCGCCGCAACGGCGAGATCCTGCTGGGCGTGCAGCAGCGGACAGGCTGCAAGATCCTGCTGGCCCAGAAGGCCTTTTCCAACTACGACCTCTACCCGGTGCTGGCCCCCTATCTGGCGGGCACCGAGGCCAGCGGCCTGTACGAGAGCCGCCTGGGCAGGGAGGAGCTGCCGGAGAAGGAGAACCATGTGTTCTGCGCCGCCTACCGGGCCGACCAGTTCGAGGAGCTGCTGCAATACGCTGACCACATCGTGTTCAACTCGCCCCACCAGCTGGCAAAATTCGGCCCGGCCGCAAAGGCGGCGGGCAAGAGCGTGGGCCTGCGGGTGAATCCCGAGCATTCCACCCAGGAGGGCCACGAGATCTATGACCCCTGCGCCCCGGGCAGCCGTCTGGGCACCACCCGTACCCAGTGGGATGCCGCTGTGGCGCAGCACCCCGACCTGCCCGACCTGCTGGACGGCCTGCACTTCCACACCCTGTGCGAGCAGGATTCCGATGCGCTGGCAGCCACCCTGCCCGCGCTGGAAGCGAATTTCGGTGACCTGCTGCCCCGGATGAAGTGGCTCAACTTTGGCGGCGGGCACCACATCACCCGCCCGGATTACGACCTTGCCACGCTGGAAAAGTGCATCACCGGGACGCAGAAAAAGTACGGCGTGCAGGTGTATCTGGAACCGGGCGAGGCCTGGGCGCTGAACGCAGGCTACCTCGTCACCACGGTGCTGGACACCCTGCAGAATGGTCAGACACATCTTGCCATTCTGGACATGTCCGCAGCCTGCCACACGCCGGATGTCATCGAGATGCCCTACCGCCCGCCCCTGCTGGACGCGGGCGAGCCGGGGGAAAAGCCCTGCACCTTCCGGCTGGGCGGCCCCACCTGCCTTGCCGGGGACGTGGTGGGCGATTACAGCTTTGCCGCCCCCCTCACCGAGGGTGACCGGCTCATCTTCGGCGACATGGCCATCTATTCCACCTGCAAGAACAACACCTTCAACGGGATGCCCCTGCCGGATATCTGGGTGCTGCATGAAAACGGCACCACCCAGCCGCTGGCCCGCTTCGGCTACCACGATTTCAAATACCGTCTGGGCTCTCCCCGCTGAGCCGCCCGGATACACAAACACCCCTCTGCGCTCCTTTCGGAATGCAGAGGGGTGTTTGCTTATGAAACGGAGAACTCAGATCTCATACCACTTGATCTCGTTGGCTTCCAGATGCAGGTCGAAATGGTTTCCATCGGTGGTGTAGACCGTGGTGTCCTGCGGCTCGTAGGTGTTGTTCACCACGCAGTACTTGCCATTTTTCACGTAGGCGTGCACTTCCACATTGTAGTTGGAACTGAACCAGGTGTGCAGCTCCTCCTCGCTGTGGGCGCTCCACAGGATGGCACGGTACAGGGTGCGGCTGTTGGCAAAGCTGTAGGGAACGCCGCTGATGTACACGGCGCGGCCCTTACCAAAGTCGTGTGCCGCCATCTGCACTTCCCGGTTCCGCTGCACCAGCACCTCGGTCCCCTCGAGGGCGTAGATGTTCTTCTTGCCCTCGCCAAAGTCGATGGGCTGGTCGGCATCCTGCAGAATGAAGTGGTCCGGGTGCTCGTCCCAATTGTACTTGTCGTAGTTGAGGGTGAAGCCGTTTTCCTCTTCCACGCCCAGCACGCTGGCAAGCTGGAGGATGTGGCCCTGATAGGCATGACCGGAGGGCTCACCCACGCCGATGAGGCCGCCGCCGTTCCAGACAAATTTCCGGATTGCGGAGGAGATCTCCGGGTCCTCCCACCAGATGCCGCCGGTGTGGGCGGTGTCGGCATCGCCCACATTGATGATGACATCCAGCTCATCCAGCAGGGCGGGGTCCTTCTTGATGTCCTCAAAGCTGATGAACTTCACATCAAAGGGCGCGCCGGACAGCATTTCGATGACACCGGAGTAGCTGTAATTCTGCTTGTAGTAGAGGGCGTGGTGCACCATGTGGCAGCCCCAGGCCCGCATCTTGCCCCAGCAGTTCAGCACGGCCACCCGCTTGACGCAGTAGGGCGTGGTGCCCTTGATGTTCTCATACAGCTCACGGAACTCGCTGCAGACGCTCTCCACATAGTCCACGAAGTCCGGGAACTGCAGCGCCAGTTTCAGGTAGCCGCCGTAGCCGATGCGGTCAATGGGCTTGCGCAGGATGGCGCGGCGGGCCGTGACCCAGTTTTCCTTGGCCTCCCGCACCGGGTCGCCGCCCTCGTGGAAGGTGTCGGGGAAGAAGTACGGCAGGAAACGGCCCTCGGTGTACTTCACGCCCTCAATGTCAGAGATCAGGCGCAGGGTGGAGCCGTTGCCCACGCTGCCCACCACGGCATCCAGACCGATGGTCTTGAACTCCGGCATAAAGGGCTCGGTGCCGATCCAGTGGTCCCCCAGGAACATCATGGCCTCACACCCACACTCGTGGGTGATGTCTACCATCTCTTTGGCCAGCTTTGCCACCTCCCGGCGCTGGAAGGCCTGAAAATCCCGGAATTCCCTGCTGGGCACCCGGTACTGGTTGTTGTAGTAGCCCTGATCGATGATGTACTCCGGGCGGAACTTGTAGCCCACCTCCTGCTCGAACTGCTCCAGGATATAGGGGCTGACCGAGGCGGAATAGCCGTACCAGTCCACGAACTTCTCCCGCTTGAGCTCATCGAAGATCAGGGTGAACTGGTGGAAGAAGGTGGTGTAACGGATGACATTCACATAGGGGTGGTCTGCAATGAATTTCCGCAGGCGCTCCATGGAATACTTGTGGGTCTTGGGCTGACGGACATCAAAGGTGATCTGATGCTCGAAGTTGGTCCAGCCGTTGGTGGTGGCGTTGTACATGTGCACCGGGTCCCAGATCAGGTAGGCCAGAAAGCTGACCGTATACTCATGGAACGGCACGGCCTGCACAGTCACGCTGCCGTCGGCGTAGCTCCACAGCTCCGGGGGCACCGGCTGACCGGTGGTGCGGTCCATGACCTCCCACCAGCGGGTGATATCGTCGTTGGTGTTCACCTGCATCAGCTCCGGGCTGATGCCCTTCATCAGCGGAATGGTCACGGTGTCACCGGGGGCGGTGTAGAAGCCGGTCATAATGTAGCACTGCTGCACCTCGTCCGGGTTCGCCTTGGCCCACGCGTTGTCCTTGCGGGTGGTGTAATAGGTGGAGTAGATCTTTGCATCGGCATCCTTCAGCTCCTGCGGAAAGTCGGTGCCGTCGCAGTCGCGGATCGCATCCGCGCCCCACTTTTTCAGGATCTGCAGCGTTTCGGGCACCACGTCCAGATCGGTCGGGATCGTTACGCGCCCGGTCATTCTATTTTCTTCCATGGGAATTCTCCTTTACCTCTCTTCTCCTCAATCCTGATAGGGGGCGTTATAGAGCGCCAGCACGGCCAGCAGCAGCGCCACCCCCAAAAGCATGATGCCAAGACCAGCCAGCTGCCCGGTCATTTTCCAGCCTGCTGTCACCAGCGCGATGGACAGCACAAACAGCACCAGCATCAGCACCATGCGCAGGGCGGGATGATTTTTCCAGAATGCTTTCATCGTTTGTCACCTTACCCTTTCAGACCGCCCACGGTCATGCCCTGTGTCAGCTGCTTCTGCACGCAGATGTACAGGATCAGGGTGGGCAGCATCACCAGCACCAGACCGGCATACATGGTGCCGTACTGGGCCGCACTCTGCTGGGCCTGCATCAGATTCAAAAGGCCCACCGGCAGGGTGCGGGGCGCGCTGGTGGAGCTCATCAGCGTCATGGAAATGATGTACTCGTTCCAGAAGGACAGGAAGTTGAACAGGATGATGGTGATGATGGAGGGCTTTGCCATGGGGAAGATGATACGGGTCATGGTGGAGAAGTAGCTTGCACCGTCGATGTAGGCAGCCTCCTCAAAATCATGGGGCAGGGTGGCAAAATAGCCCGAAAGCAGATAGATGGTAAAAGGCAGGGCTGTGGCTGCATACACCACCGCCAGCACCACCAGATTGTTCAGCAGGAAGCTGCTGCCAAAGTGGCTCTTCAGCCAGACATCGCCGTCCCGCAGCATCAGGAAGATGGGCACCACGATGTAGTTGACATTGATGAACAGGCCCGCCATAAACAGGGTGTTCAGCAGTTTGCGGCCCTTGAACCGGAAGCGGGACAGGCAGTAGGCGGCAGGCAGCGCAATGACCAGCAGCAGCACCAGTGCCAATGCGGTCACGATGACCGAGTTGAGCATATACTCGCCCATCTTGGCTCCGTTCCACGCATTGACAAAGTTCTGCCAGTAGAACCCGGCAGGCAGCGCCCACGGGTTGCCGTAAAACTCCGCGTTCTGCTTGATGGAGGCCATGAATACCCATGCCACCGGCACGATGATGATCACCGCCAGCAGGACCAGCACAAAATAGATAAAGAACTTGTAGAGACCTTCCGCCGAGCGGGAAGATCTTTCGGTGGTATTCTGCATCTTCTTCCCTCCTTAGAATTCCAGCGGATCGCGGTCGGTGGCCTTGTTGACACAGGCGGACAGTGCAAACGAGAACAGGAAAATGACCACGCCAATGGCCATGCTATAGCCATACAGGCCCGCGTCCTTCTGGCTGTACATATAGCTCAGCGCCACATCCGAAGCACCGTTGGGCCCGCCGCTGGTCATGGCCTTGACAAAGAGGAAGGCCATGTTGATGGTGGAGATGATGAAGAAGGTCAGGGTGGTGCGGATGTTGGTCCAGATGAGGGGAATGGTGATCTGGAAGAACTGGGTCAGGCGGCCCGCACCGTCCAGATTGGCGCTCTCGTACAGGCTGGCGGGCACCGAGGACATGGAAGCCATATACATGACCATGTAATAGCCCACGGCCTGCCAGACCATGGCGATGATGATGGAGGGGATGACCAGCTTTTCGCCCTTCCAGAGGATGGGGTCTGTCATATCCCGGAACAGGCCGATGATGCTGTTCAGCATACCGTTTTCCGGCTTATAGATGGCCGAGAAGATGCCGGAGATGACGACCACCGACAGGATGTTGGGGATGTAGAAGATGATGCGGAAAAAGTTCTGGCCTTTGATCTTCTCCCGGGTGAGGATGGCGGCAAATACCAGTGCAAAGGCGAAGGTGATCAGGGTGACCGTTACCACCAGCAGGATCATATTCTGCATGGAGCGGATGAACTGGGTGTCCTTGAGCAGGTGCTGGAAATTCTTCAGGCCCACAAAGGTCTCGTTGGGCGAGTAGGCACCGCGCTCGTACAGGCTCATGCGGAACACGTTGAGGGTGGGCAGGATCATAAAGAGAAAGAACAGGATCGTGGCCGGTGCCACGCAGAGAAAGACGAACCGTCTGCGGCTTTTGTCAGATCTCATAGACAAACCGCTCCTTTCTATCGGAACCCGAAAACCACAAAAAGCGGAGGCGGTCAAAACCGCCCCCGCTGGGCAGGGTTCAATTATTCGATGATATTGGCACGCATCTGGTCGCTGGCGGACTTGATGCCGTCGATCCACTGCTGCTCGGTCATGCTGCCGGACACCAGAGAGTTGACGGGGTCAAAGAACACGGTGCGCACCTCCACGCCGGGGATGGCGCTGAAGGAGGCAAAGTTGCCCATAGCGGCCTTTGCGCCGTTGTCGTAGATGGAGTAGAACATCTTGTTGTCGCCTTCCAGATCATCGGCGATGCCCAGCACAGGCTGGATGGCACCGCTCTCGGCAAACAGCTTGCAGGCCTCGTCGCTGTACAGGTAAGCCACGAACTGCTTGGCGGCATCCAGATGCTCGGCACCAGCCGGAATCCATGCCTGCTCGAACCAGGTGTAGCTGTACTGGTCGCCGCCGGCCTTGACAGCGGGCAGGGCGGTCATGCCCCACTCAAAGCCATCCGCACGGGGAGCCTCGGCCATCTCGCCCACGATCCAGGTGCCGTTGGGCATGAACAGGGCCTTGTTGTCCAGCACCAGCTGCTGGTTCTGGGTAAAGTCCTGATCGTTGGCCTGTGCGGGGGTGATGGGGTTGGTGTAGGAAGCCAGCTTGTTGACGATGTCAAAGCAGGTCTTTGCCTCCGGGGTATCCCAGATGCCTTCCTCATAGTGGGTGGCCTTGTTGAAGAACTCCGGGCCGCCGGCGGCATACATCAGTGCGTAGAAGAACGCATCAAAGTAGCCGGTGGTGGGGTAGGTGAACAGGTAGGTGCCCTCAGCGGCAGCCTTGTCGCCCAGTTCCCACATCTCGTCCCAAGTGGTGGGCACGTCCCAGCCCTTTTCCTTCAGGAAACCGGCGTTGTAGAACAGGCCGCAGGGGCTGTAGAACATGGGAGCCAGATAGGTCTTGCCGTCGCCGTAGGGGTTGGTCAGGGAGGTGTCGGTAAAGCCGCCTGCGATCTTCTCGCTCACCTTCTTGCTCTCGCCGGGCACGGTCATGCTCAGCACATCGGTGATATCCGCGATCAGGTTGCCCTTGATGAACTGCTCGGTCAGGGCAGCCTCACGGCCGGTAGCCAGGTGGATCACGTCGGGGTAATCGCCGCCCTGCATGGAAGGTCCGATGACATCCTCCAGCTTCTTGTCGGTGGTCAGCTCCACCTTGATGCCGGTCTGGGCGGTAAAGGCCTCAGTGACCTTCTTCCACATATCAGCGCCATAGCCGGTCTCGATGGCGGCAACCTTGATGGTCACGTCCTCAGCGGGAGCGGCAGATGCAGCAGCGGAAGAAGCCGTGCTGGAAGCTGTGGAGCTGGAAGAACCGCCGCAGGCAGCCAGACCCAGTGCAGCGGCACCCACACCGGCCACTTTCAGGAAATTGCGACGAGAAATGCGTTTCATAATGTGTCCTCCATCATAAAGTTCCGTTCATGCACAGCCGGAGCAAACAGGTTTTGCCCGAGGGGCTGTGTTTTTTGTGATTCCAATATAGAGGTTTTTGCAGTTTTCAACAAGGTCTTTGTTGTTTCATTTTTTAGAAATATTGCTTTTTTATCATTTTCTTCAGCAAAAGTACTAAATTTTGCGGCATTGTTTTGGTACATTCTCCCAACCTGTAACCAATTTGACACATTTCCGTCTTTCTGTGCAGAGGAAAATATTTACCATGCTAAAAAACAGGGCTTGCTTTTTTTCTTATTTGCCCCTATAATGAGAAAAAATGCACGAAGCAGTGCGGCGTTTTTCGCATTTAATTTTTAGTATCTTGCTTTTATTTTTATATTTTTTGCGTCTGCTTCAAAAGGAGCCTTTTATGAGTACCGAGCGCTTTGATATCCGCCACGCTCCCGCTCCACGGGAATCCTTCCGGCTGCTGTACATCAGCAAGAGCAGATTCGGCGGCGACTGGAACAGCACGGTCCACACCCATTCCTGCACGGAGCTGTTCTACTGCCTCAGCGGTGAAGGTCAGTTCTACCTTGCCGGGCAGCTGTTTCCGGTAAAGCCCGACGACATGGTCATCGTGAACCCCCAGGTGGAGCACACGGAATTGAGTCTGAACGCTTCACCGCTTGAATATATCGTTCTGGGTGTGGCTGGCATTGAGATCTTATTCGGCAAGGCTGATTCTTCTTATGCTATCTTCAACTGCCGTGAAAACCGGGAACGAATGGTCACTCTGCTGCATATGCTGCTTGCCGAAGCCGACCGCAGTCTGGATGGCTGCGAAACCGTCTGTCAGGACTTGCTGGAGGTGCTGCTGATCTGGCTGGTACGCTGCACAACGCTCTCTTTGCAGGTGGAAGAAACGCCCCGCTCCGACAGCCGGGAGTGTGTGGAGATCAAGCGGTATCTGGACAGCAACTACCGCGAAGATATCTCGCTGGATATCCTTGCTGAAATCGCCCACATCAACAAATACTATCTGGCCCATACCTTCCAAAAAGAGTATGGCATCTCTCCGATCACCTATCTGAACCGCCGCCGCATTGAGGAAAGCAAATATATGCTGGGCAACACCGGTTACAGTCTGGCGCAGATCAGCGAGTTGATGGGCTTTTCCTCTCCCAGCTATTTTTCCCAATGCTTCCGCAAGGCGGAAGGCTTGACCCCCAATGAATACCGCCGTCAGGTGCGGCAGGGACAACGCCATGCCCCGTCAAAACGGCATGAAGTATAACGAAAACGAGAAATTTATGATGAAATCCGTTACCCTTTCTCTGCTCCAGTCTGCTGCAAATGCCTTTGATTTTGGCGGGCCTGTGCTCTGCGATGCTCACCACTATGGTGAGGGGCATATCAACGACACCTTTGTGGTCTGGCGGAAAGATCATTCCAAACGCTTTATTTTGCAGCGCATCAACACAGATACCTTTACTAACCCGGTGGGCCTGATGGAGAATGTCTGCGGCGTGACCCGGCATCTGCGGGCGAAAATTCTTGCCGAGGGCGGCGACCCAGCACGGGAAACGCTGAATGTCATCCCAACTTTGTCGGGGTCGACTTACTATCTGGATGCAGACGGCGGCGCATGGCGTGCCTACGACTTTGTAGAAGATACCATCTGTTTGCAGCAGGTCGGCAGCGAAACCGACTTCCGCACCGTGGCCGAGACACTGGGCAAATTTCAGAACCAGCCGGAGGATTACCCGGCCTCCACCCTCCACGAAACCATCGCCCGCTTCCACGACACGCCCAACCGCTATGCCAATTTTGAAAAAGCCCTCGCCGCCGATGCACTGGGCCGGGCAAAAAATATCACGTCGGAAATCGAATTTATCCATGCGAGAGAGCAGGACTGCCATGTCCTGCTGGATCAGCTGGCAGCTGGCGAAATTCCTCTGCGCGTCACCCACAATGACACCAAGATCAACAATGTCCTCTTTCAGCCCAACGGAAACCAGGCCATCGTAGTTATTGACCTGGATACCGTAATGCCTGGCCTGGTGGGCCACGACTTTGGCGATGCCATCCGCTTTGCGGCCAACTACGTGGAGGAGGATTCCCCCGAGGCGGAGAAGGCTGGGGTGGATATGGAAGTGTTCCGGGCCTTCACCCAGGGCTTCCTGAAGCACACTGCTGCCACCCTCACCCAGCAAGAGGTAGATACCCTGGCCCTGAGCTGTTTTGCTCTGACCTGTGAGTTGGCTACCCGCTTCCTGGATGATTATATTCTGGGCAGCCCCTACTTTAAGATCCAGTATCCGGAGCACAATCTGGTGCGTGCGCGCTGTCAGATTGCTCTGGCGAAGGATATGCTCCAAAAATTGGACGAGATGGACGCAGTGGTACACCAGTGCATGGAGCAGTACCGCTGACGCCTCAAGCTGCATTTGACAAGGAGGCAATGAACCATGAATTTGGAAATCAGTAATCTTCTGGACCTCTCCCATACGTTGGCGGGGGACTATCTCAAGCAGTTCCAGTACCCTTGGCAGGCTTTGGACGGCATCAAGGAGCTGATCCTTACCCTGGGAGCGGGACTGTCCCCCGAGGAGTATGACCAGCCCCAGCCCAATGTCTGGGTCCATAAGACGGCTACCGTGGCTCCCACCGCCTATCTGGGCGCGCCCTGCATCATCGGTCCTGAGACTGAAGTGCGCCACTGTGCTTTCATCCGCGGCTCTGCTCTGGTTGGCGAGCACTGTGTGGTGGGCAACTCCGTGGAGCTGAAAAACGTCATCCTCTTTGACAATGTCCAGACTCCTCACTATAACTAGGCTATAAGAGCCACATGGGAGCCGGTTCCATTACCTCCAATGTAAAGTCGGATAAGACCCTGGTGGTGGTCAAGAACGGCGAGGAGAAGATCGAGACCGGCCGCAAGAAGATGGGCGCCATCCTGGGCGACTTTGTGGAAGTGGGCTGTAACTCGGTGCTCAACCCCGGTACCATCCTGGGTCGCCGCAGCAGTGTCTATCCCACCTCCTGTGTACGGGGCACGGTGGAGGCAGACCACATCTATAAAGATAAGGACCATATTATCCCCCGCACCTGAACCGCATCCTTCCATCCGGTCTTTTTACCGGTGTAATTAGATACATTTAGTATAGAAAGCGAGCGTGAATACATATGGGAAAGTATTTTGGCACGGACGGGTTCCGTGGTAAGGCCGGCGAGGGCCTGACCGCCGATCACGCCTATCAGATCGGCCGCTTCCTGGGCTGGTATTTCGGCCGCACCCACCGGGCTCAGATCGTGGTGGGCAAGGATACTCGCCGCTCCAGCTAT
>OLZE01001296.1_pt1 | contig 12876 bp, 25 predicted proteins | sample 1674091 | NCBI WGS metagenome assembly OLZE01 (sample SAMEA103958143, study PRJEB25191) | human gut metagenome | biome: human-associated habitat [ENVO:00009003]; feature: intestine environment [ENVO:2100002]; material: feces | place: Germany | collected 2013/2015
CCTGACACTTTGTTTTTTCACCGTGTTTTGCACCTGATATAGGAACCACCCTCTTGCACCTAGAGCAATACCCCGTTTTTGCTCCTCTGGAGTCGTATTCGTATATCATATAATATTGCTCGGCGGCTTCCTTGCGCATCCATTCTTTAAATCCAGGCATAATCTTAGGGATAAGCGCCATATCCTCGTCCCATGGCTTTTGTTCTTTATCCTCTTTCCTTTTTGTTTCTTTATCTTTTTGCTCCTGCTGCCATTTCTGCAGGCGATATCCTCCTCTACTTGGCTTTTGGCTGTCATGTTCCAGTTTCAAATTGTTTAATGTTCTCATTCCGTCATTCCCGATGAAATACTTTGTATTGCTCCAATATCCAAATCCTGGAACTTCTGGTAAATTCTCTAACATTGAACTCAGCCATCGCACTTCTTTTCCATCCTGGTCTAATTCTCGTGTTATATATTCCTCTCCTTCTACGTTTAAGAATATTTCATATCTTGGATTCTTTATGTCCTTCCTTATATCTTCCGGGAGGAATACTGCCACTTTTATATATCCTGACAAATTCTGAACTCTAAAAAGCACATCGTATTCCGGCATTATTACTTTTCTTTTTTTGTGGTTCCACCATGTTTCCTCTTCGATTTCCTGGAATTGTCTGCCTTTGAACATCATTTCTTTTGTTGCCGGCAGTGCCCGTAATCGTCTTAACTCTTCTTTGCGCATCTGTATTTTCTCCCGTCCACCCTGTAATATGTATCAGGCATATATTGCACGCCGTCTATCAGATAAATTCCTACTTCTTCAATCTCTTTTGTTCCCTTGCCTTCTCGAAGTAAGAATATCGTTGAACCTTCATCTCCTGCCGCTTTTGGATTCTTCCCTCTTACAATCACCATTCCCGTCCCCGTTGCCCTTGCGCTATCTTTCTTGACGTGTATGCTATATTTTCTCTCTGGATGTTCCTGTATCCATTTACACTCTAGCGCTCCCAACTGCTGCAATGTAATTTCTTTCAGTATTTTCATTTCTGTGCATGAAATTTTGTCATCTCCGTCTTCGTGAATGTCTCCACACGCCTCCACGATACAATATCTCGATGAATCATTCCCATACCAGCTCAATACCTCTATAGGCTCTTCTGTGCAATGAAATCCCGTACTTGCACACTTTGCAGAATCTTCCTTGTAGGACTTCCCTACCTCGTACTGGAATCTTCCTTTTCCCATTGTGCATGTAAGGTCTTTATTAAATCCTTTGTATGCTATCATCGTTTTTCCTCCAGGTAGTAAGCTTTCACTATTCTCTTAACATCTGTTTTGTTTGGAAATCCTAAATACACCGGTCCTCTCATCGGCTCTTCTTTTCCGTTATGCATCACTTTTGTAGCTTTGACTATCTTTTCACTTACCTGTACCTTATTTTCAAACGCAAATCTCAACATTATCGCAAGACAATCCCGGAGTTTTTTACCTTTTTTGCAGACAGCGCGCTGTATAGTTTTATCCTCTGTGCACATATCAACAATGGCATCCTTCCAGTCCTCTAGTACACCATTTAACTCCAAGTCTTTGCTCTCTACTCTTAATTTTCCAAGTGCTGCCATGAGCGGTGTTACAAGTTCCTTTGTGCGGTCATCCATGTAATCTTCAGCATCCTCTTTATCAATCCCGTTCTCTTCTGCCAGGATCAGCAGGCTTTCCATATCTCCTTCTGTTTTCAAACCTTCCGCTGTAAGGTTCAGCTCTTCCGCGCTGTCAAATTCTCCAAATCTCTCAAACATCCTTATTTCTCCCTTCGCTCCATTTCTTCTATCAGTTCCTTCGTGTATGCATTTGGCTGTTTCAGATAAAAGCTGCATAAATGCCCCTGCTTTCCTTTGATCAGCTCCAGCCACTTGTCCTTATTTTTGACCGGCTGTCCTCTGGTTGTGATCCATCCGCTCTTAACCCAGCGCGTCACATCTTCCCGTCCGGCAAATCCGTTGAAAAGATATTCTGAGTCCGTATAAATGGATAACTCGCATTTCTCTCTCATACGGGAAAATGCCCGTATCAGAGCTTCCATCTCTGCCCGGTTGGCATTCATATGTTCGACCGCCTCAATATGCTTTCTGATCTCCGGCAGACTTTTCCCCGGCGGGTAATATTCCAGGCAGTAGCCGACGTAGCCGTCGCGTTCCCATCTGCCCTTTATGGACGTAGCGGTGTATATACTGACTGCCCGTATAAGTCCTCACGCTCCCTTCTTATCTCCCCGGCATCCCGTTCTAACCGGATCTCTGTATAGTAGTAGTACGACATGCCGGTGTACCGGTTTTTTCCGTGCCGGATGCTGTCCCGGTCTATGTAATAACCTGGCTTCGGCTCTGGACCATTCTCGACCAGTTTCCTGAGTGTCCAATGTTTATAATCATGTGTCTCTTTCTCCGGCAGTTCTAAATTTTTTGAGCAGGTGTACTCTGAAAAAATTTTTCTTTCTTCCTCTGTTCCAAAAAGTGTCAACTGACCTGTGATCTCCTCTTTTGGTTTTTTTACCAGGTAATCCGCAAGATCTTTAAAATGTCCCTCTTCGTATACCGGTGCATAATTTACATGACCACCTGTCAGCCGTCCCCATATCTGTGAAATAACTTCCGCTGTTCCCGGTGTGCCTTTTATTCTGTTGACCAGTATATGTATATGGATTCCTCCCCTCTCTCCAATCTCGATCCTGCACATATATTTAAGTGCCCGTCCCCTTTTCTTATACACACCTCTAAGCTGGCGAAGAAACTTTTCCCTGATTTTTAAAATTTCCTGTGCAGATACTCTCTCTCCTTTTTTGAGTTTTAATGTGATCCACAGATCTCCTCTTTTAAAATTATTTCTCATCTTCCTCAGTACTAACTTTTCCCTGTTATACTGATTCTGTTTTTTCATCTGCTCCGGTGTAGCTTTTTTTCTTTGTGCCCTCTTCTCTCCCTTTGCTCCATACCGTCCCGCATATTTAAACTCATGCTCTATGATTTTTTTATTTTTGTATTTATAAGTATCATGCCTGTATGCCATATCCCCACCTTGTGTCGGATCTCTAATATATTGAGATTGTTAAATAAGCCGGGGCTTTTCCCCGTTTTCTCTTGCTTTTTCAGCAGGCGCATGATACACTATACCTGTCATAAGTATGGTGTGTATTGCACCTATCTGAGCATTGAAACCTAGCATTTCAATGCTCTTTCTTTATTACATTTTCGAACGTATGTACTGTATGTGAAAACCCGTGGAAAATGCACCAGTCAAGAGCTTTTATATACTGTGCTTCATCTATTAAGCCAATTACCGGATTATTCTTATCACGTACTCCAAAAAGCTCCGCTCTGACTTCTTCTCCCATATCCAGGCACATCACAACCATGGATGCCTGATCTGCACATAAAACTGCCTGCAGGTACTCTTTTCTCATCATATGATCTTTAAATATTTCCGTCTGGTCATACAGCTTTTTTCTTATCTGGTCCTCGTTCAACATTTACCCTTGCCTCCGAAAATGCTTTCTCAATCCTGCCCCAGCCGATCCGCTCCATGATCAACTCTGCTTCCTGTTTCATCTCAATAAAGTTTAGGACTGTATATATCTGTTCTGCCGACAGGGCAGCCTGTCCGTATTTTCCTGCAACAAATGCCGCCTCAAAACTTTGTGCACAATTTGCCGCCCAGTCTTCCATTTCTTCCGGTGTTTTCATTGTCGTCCTCCACAATGTCATAATAAAATTTGAGCTCCGCCTCTTTCGCCAGCATCATAGAAGTTGCGAGTCCTTTATTTTCCCATCGTGTTTTTGTGTCGGAAATCTGCTGGTTGAACTCCGAACGCTTCATCTGCGGTTTTTTTATTGCTTCCCCCAGCTTCTCTTCCAGACTGTCTGCTATCTCCTGCATCCACTCATACCCGCAGTCCATCCCGATTGTTAAATCACGAAGCATAAAAGTCTCTTCTTTTGTCAAATCTAATGTGATCATCTTTCTCTCCTCATTTCTTCGAAAAATAATGTGCTCCGGTCTTTCTCCATGGTGTCCCATAATCAGACCACTGACCTTCCCGGAAATAATAAATTCCCGGATATCCTCTCTGTTCTACTTCCATTTTTACCGCTTGGTACGTCTCCTCTGACGGTTCCCAGATGCCTGCCATCCCTCCATCCCAATATGATGTAAATTGATCCTTCTGGGATATCACGCCTGAGATCGTGTCCGGCCACTGTCCGGAATGATCCTCTGCTCTGTTCAAAATCACATCTGCAACTAGGCGTTTTCCTTCCAGGCTCTGGTTTCCTGCTTCCGCTTCCACGCAGATCGCAAGCAGTTCCAGGCTGTCCCAGTATTCTTCTTCTGCAATATCTATAGTGCATGTTGTATATTCCTGACTTGGTGTTGTCTCCGGCTGTTGCACCGGTGCAACTGGTGTGATCTGTTTAAGTACACCGGAGACAGGCTGTCCAGATACCAGCGCCGGTCGTAAAATATAGATCACTGCGTACATGATGATGATTACGATTGCCATCACATAAAATGGTTTCTTATTTTTCATTGTCACTCTCCTTAATCCGGCATCTCCTTATATTCAAACGTGATCTTTATTCCCGCCAAATCCGTCAAGCTGTATAAATCTTTCAACCTGATCTTTTCCGGATGGTTGATTCGCTCTGTAACTGTCCGCTCTGGAATCCCGCTTTTTAAACTCACGTCCTTCGTTGTCAGATTCTTTGCTCTGAATCCACCAGTCAATAAACCGGCTACATAGTCATAGCGTTTCTTTTCTTTGTTCTCGCATAATTTACTGCCCACTTTTTTTCTCCTTTCAATTATTTCCTTGCATTTCCCGCTCCTTGTTTTTTATAATTGTCTTATCAACTGAACAAGGAGGTTTCTTATGTTACATCAGTACCACATTGATTTTTCACAACTTTCTCCTGATGAGAAAGCAGCTCTTAGTGACCGCATCGACAACATTTCATTCACCGGTATCCAGTGGGAACAGGGTTTTCAATCTGGCACTTTCTTCATTGAGGAGAATTTTGACCTCGGACTTTTAAAAATCCCTGACTGTTGCCATCTTTTCCGCGTCATGTGAAAAACTTCACTTCGTAATCCACGTTGTGCGTCTGCAACGTGGATTTTCTTTTTACTATTACGCAATCTGCTTTCTTGTCTTTTCCTCTTGATTACATGAAGTATCAGGGACATATTGCTGTTATCAAGGCTTACTATCATTAGCTGTTCTGTAATAACAGACATCTATTACTTCTCTGCTTCCGGAAATCCGCTCATTATTCATATTGAATGCTTTTTTATACTTATATCCTTCCGGACCCGGAAGCGAGACAATTACAGTCCTTTCTTTCACTTCCTGCCCATTAATTTTTAAAATTTCTTTGTCAAAATCAATCTCCAGGCTTCGGATTCCATCTGATGAATTCATTCTTCTCATCTCCCTTCTCATCTCCGCTATATCTTCCAACTTGTAGTTTCTTCCCCACTATGCTATCCTTTTCCTTACAGGACGTTGCCGCGTCCGAGTATCACGAAAGGAGATCTTATATGTCTGATTTTTTTGTAAAAATATGTACTAATGGACACTCTATTATCGAACGGCACCCGCTTAAATCAACTGAATATTGCGAAAAATGTGGAGCTGAGTTAATTTCCAAATGCCCCAACTGCAATTCAGCAATTAAAGAGTGGCATATCAATGCAGTTGTTACATATACACCTGAGTTTGAAAAACCTTCCTACTGCCGTTCGTGTGGAAAACCATACCCTTGGACTTCTGCAGCAATAGAAGCAACTGCATTAATGATTCAAGAAGATGCTGAACTCTCTGAATTAGAAAGACAAAATCTTGAAGCTTCCCTTCCAGATATCATTGTTGAAACGCCCAAAACCAAACTTGCAACTATTAGAATTCAAAAAGCACTTCTAACATGTGGTAAATTTACAGCAGAGGCAATTCGCCAATTTGCAATTGATTTCGGTTGCGAACTAGCAAAATCATCGCTTGGACTTTGATTCTTGTAAAAAAAGTCCATATCCAGGGCAACTGTCTTTTCCGCAATCATAGTTGTCCTGTTTTTTTACCCAACATTTGCACCCTTTCTTTAATTTCTTTCCACATATGATGCAAAAATTAGCCGTTTGGGATATATTGACATTCCCACAATTAGTACATTCCACCTCTCTCATCTCCTCTCTACTGCTGCACAAGCTGTGACTGTCTGCGTTCTGCTTCCATCAACTCCCTGTCTCTGAGTGCTGATGTGTACACAACTGCCATCGTTTTACTTTCTTCTGACAAGTTTGTAAAAATTTCCATGATCTTTTTTGCGTCCTCGATATCCTTTGTTCTCTGTGTCATATCTTTTATCTCCTTTCTTCTTGTCTTTTTCATTATTCCACCCTATAATTGTCTTATCAGCCGTTGCAGGGCTGAAATACAACTGAAAGGATGTGTTCCAATGGCTATTTATAAAATTGTCGATCTTCTTTCAACTCTCCAAAGTGCACAACACGATGGCTATGAGTACGTTGATTTAAGTGTAGTAGAAGCTGATGAAGATTGTAGTGAATCTTTATCGCTTAACTACATTGTGGATTCTGTTGAATGCACTGATGATCTTGTCGATTCTGTTGAGTTGCCATCTAATTACTCCATTAGTGATCGAATCGACAACTGATTTTATAACTAATCTTCATTCCGGCACGGCGTTCTGCCTTATGGATCGCCGTGCTGATCTTTCTTACCAGTTCGCGTGCATCCTGCTCGCTCTCCGACTCGGTTTTAATTTTTAATCTCACATCACCATTCTGTTCTCTACTGCTAGTTTTTATTTTTTTAGTTCTTGACTTATACGGTTGGTAAGCGCCCTTGTAAATTTCTACTGTTTTCACTTCCTGTTCACCTCCTTGTTTTTTTGTACTTTGTACATTTTTAATATATTACATAGTACAATTTGTGTCAAGTGTTTTTTGTACTATGTACATTTTTTTATTTACATCGCTTATCCAATGTGATATATTCTTTACAGGAGGTGACAAGATGAATAATAGATTGAAGATCGTTAGAAAAAAAACTGGTCTTAATCAAAATGACTTTGCTGACGCTCTTGGAATTTCTGTATCTAATATATCAAGTTACGAATCCGGTAGACGTAACCCATCTGATGCTTTTATTTCTTTAATTTGTTCTAAATATGGAATAAATGAAGAATGGCTTCGTGACGGTACCGGAAACATGGAAGCTATTAAACCGGATGATTTTACAAGTGCTGTTGTTCAAATTGATAAGGGCGATCCTAAAGCGCGACAGGTTATTTTGAATTACTGGCATATGTCCCAACAGGACAAAGATCTGTTTTGGAAATTCTTAGATAAGTTGACAAACAACAAACAGGACGAGGAAGAATAACCTTCCCCGCCCTGTTTGTTTTAAAAAGCTTATTTTCAGTTAAAAGCCCACACAGATTTCTCCATGCGGGCTTTCATTATTTTGTCCATTCATATATAAAAGTGTATATTTTTATCAGTATTTCTTCATCATCCACTTTTTCTAATAATTCTATTATTTTTTCCTTATATTTTTCCACTGCTGCCCTCCTTATTGGCATTTATCTTCATCCGTAAGTGTAGTTTTCAACAGCGCGCTTTGTTCTTATGTTTGTATTATATTTATTATGCTTGTCATTTGCAAGGTTTGTCTCAATGTTGAGACAACTTTTTTATTTTATCCCTGGAATACTCTGATTCATACAGATCCTCTAGCGGTACCTTAAGCCCTTTTGCAAATTCTTCCAGATCATCTATTGTTGGATTCTTTTGTCCTTTTAAGATCCGGTATGTAGTAGCTCTGGAAAATGGTACACTCTCTGTCAGATCTCTTACTTTTATATCCTTCAGTTTCATGATTTCTTGAATTTTTATCTTTGCCATAGGGAAATTATAAAGCGATACGTTTGTGGAAAATACTGGTAGATTCTGGTAATAAAAATTAAAAGCATTAATATTTCTTTCAATTTTTATCATTTTATCTTGATTATTGGTAACCAATATGTTATGATAATATCAGATGAAGGAGGTAGGCAATGGAAATTCAATACGAAAAAGCCGCTGTCAAGTATCTAAAAGGGTTACAAAAACCTCAACGTGATCTGATTCTCGATGCCATTGAAAAACTGACTCACAAGCCTGCCGAAGGCGATATTAAAAAAATGAGTGGTTATAAAGACGGTCGTTACCGGCTGCGCGTCGGAAAGTACAGAATCATTTACAAGTATCTGACAAATAATGAAATCGAGGTTCTCTGCATCATGGATGTGGGAAGCCGTGGGGATATTTATAAGTAATATCCCCACCTGAAAGAAAGGAGTTCTCTATGACAAACACTATTGCACATACCGTATCAATGCTTGAAATGCTCCCGGCACAGGAACAGGATTTTGCCTATGAATTTGTAAAACGTCTTGTCCTTGCATGGGATCCGGATTATACAAAACTTACCCCGGAAGAACGTTCCCGCCTGGAAGCCGCAGAACAGGGGGAATATATAAGTGGAAAGGATATTAACTGGGATGACGAGTGAAAAAAGAAATGCAAATATGATCATAGCAAAAGCTGGCGGTAATGCCAGTCAAAATGCTTATAATTGTAAAGTCTCCATCCCTAAGACCTGGGCGGATAAACTTGGTGTGTCTGTAAATGATAAATCCCTCTCATTAGAATTTGATGGGAATTCTATTGTTATTAAAAAAGCGTAAATAAAAATCTCAGGCTGTCGCATTTTTCAGTATCTTTTTGTTGCACCGGTACAACTTCAATATCCCAGTTGGTAACAATTTGTCACCAACTGGGATATTTTCCTGTTTCTTTTTTATTCTATTTATGTATAATGTAATTAAATTCTACAAAACGAAAACCGCCTCACAATGAAGTGAAGCGGCAATGTAACTGCTCTGAATGAACAATTCTCTCAACAAATATATTGTATCATTCAGGGCAGTCATGTGCAAGTGAAATACTACTCACTGGCTGTTATTTTTATACTTAATTTTAGGAGGATGATACAATGGCTACTGCAAAAAAATTACCTTCCGGATCCTGGAGGTGTCTGGTGTTTAGTCACTATGAATATGTTACCGGTAAAGACGGAAATGTAAAAAAGAAACGGGTTTATGAATCATTTACATGTGACGATCCAAGCCCGGCCGGCAAAAGAAGATGTGAAGCTATGGCAGCAGAGTATGCCGATAAAAAAGAACAGAGTAATCTTTCAAGTTATAAATTGACCTTCCGGGAAGCTGTGGATGCATATATCGTTGAGCGTTCTCAAATTCTATCTCCGGCATCAATCAGGAAATACAGAAGTATGCAAAAAGAATTTTCCATGCTCGATGATTACAAAATAAGGGATATTAATAAAAAAATCATTCAGCAATATATAAATTCTATCTCTGGATCACTGTCTCCAAAAACCGTAAGGGACCGGCATGGTCTTATTACAGCGGTTTTAAAACGATACAACCCGGATATTATTTTGAATACTACTCTTCCAAAAAAGAAACGCATTGAGAGAAGCATTCCATCAGAAAGCGACATCAAGGCTTTAATAAGTGCAGCCAGTGGAACAGAAATGGAAGTCCCTATATACTTGGGCGCGTTCGGTATGATGCGTCGCGGAGAAATATCAGCATTAAAAAAGTCAGACTTTAAAAATAATGTTATCCATGTAAATAAAACGATGGTTCTGTCGCCTGATAATAAATGGATCGTGAAAGCACCGAAATCTTATGCAGGTGATCGTTTTGTTCCTGTTCCACAGTTTGTTGTTGATGCATTCATGGCATTGCCGAACGATGGTGTAAATATGACTCCAAACATTATTACATCACGTTTTGAGCATGTGCTAAATAATGCAGGTATCGAGCATTTCCGCTTCCACGATTTACGTCACTACTCTGCAAGCATACAACATGCGCTTGGAATACCTGATGCTTATATCATGCAGGCTGGCGGATGGGGAGATGATAGAGTATTGAAAGATGTGTACAGACATACTTTTGAGGAATCTGAAAAGAAAATGGGGAATATAGCAATTAATTATTTTGATAGTATGCAACACGAAATGCAACACGACATAAAAAAAACACCGTAAACTCGGTGTTTTAAGAGCAGGGGATGAGAGAATCGAACTCCCACCAAAGGTTTTGGAGACCCCTATCATACCATTTGACCAATCCCCTATTCAGTTGTCGCTTAACTCAAGCGACTTGTTAAGTATACCCTATGGCGTGCGGAATGTCAAGAAAAAAATAAAGAAAATTTCACATTGAAAAATTTCGTTACTGTTCACTCCCGTGTCAATCACATCGTTGTTCTGCCCGGAAGTGCGTGCTATAATGATGTCAGTTAAAAAATAACTAAAGTGGAAAGGGAATGGATAAAGTAAATCAATGTTGTATACAATACCTGATTATTATCATGAATTTCGTTGTGTTGCAGGAAAGTGCGAGGACACTTGTTGTGCAGGATGGCAGATCGTTGCGGATGAAGCCGCGCTGGAAAAGTATAAAAATGAGACAGGTGTATTTGCGGAGCATCTGAAAGAATCTATTAACTGGGAGGAAGGAACATTTAAACAGGATAAAGACAAAAGGTGTGTGTTTCTTAATAGATCGAATCTATGTGATATGTATACTGCATTAGGAGAAGAAAGTTTGTGCAGAACCTGTAAATTATATCCCAGACATATCGAAGAATTTGAAGATGTGCGGGAAGTAACGCTTTCTGTATCTTGCCCGGAAGTGGCACGAATCCTGATGAACAAAAAAGAGCCGATGCATTTTCTTTCTTATGAAACAGACGAGGAAGAAGAATATGGTGACTTTGATCCATTTTTATATTCAAAGCTTGTGGATGCCAGAGAAGTGTTGATTGATATTTTACAAGACAGAGAGAAAAAGCTGAATTTACGGGCAGCACTTATTCTGGAAATTGCACGTGATGTGCAGGAATGTATTGATGAAGAAGATATATTTTCTATGGATGATGTATTTGATTATTATCGGACGGAAGAAGGGATTCACGAAGTTGAAACTGATTTTGCAGAAGCAGATCATCTGACGTATATTAGAAAGATGTTCCAAAATCAGTATCAGATGGAACATTTAAGAGGCGATTGGGAGTCTTATCTTAAAAAAGCGGAGAAACTATTATATGGAAATGCAAATGATAATCTGTGCGAAAAGCACTATATGGAGATGCTAGGAGAGTTTCATACCTGGCTTCAGAAAGAAATGCCGGAGTATGAAATACAATATGAACAGCTCCTGGTATATTTCATCAGTACTTACTTCTGCGGTGCAGTATATGATGGAGAAGCATTTGCAAAAGCTCAGATGGCTGTTGTCAGTACACTTCTGATCCATGAACTTCTGATGGCGCAATGGAAAATGAATGAAAAAGCATTGAGCATAAAAGATGTGATAGAAATTGTGTATCGTTATTCGAGAGAACTGGAGCATTCGGATTCGAACCTGAATTTGATCCAGGAACTGATGTCGGAAAGAGAGTATTAATAAGTGAATAAAAATAAGACCATCGGCTTTATGTTCAGCCGATGGTCTTATTTTTAAGAAGTAGAATCGTTTTTTTATAGGTTGAAAAAATTCTCTTACAGAATTCCAAGATCGATCATTGCTTTTTTCAGAACTTCTTTATGTGCATCTTCCATCTCTGTCAGAGGAGCTCTAAGAGTTCCGACTTCTTTCCCCATCATGTTAAGAGCAGCCTTAACCGGGATTGGGTTTACCTCGCAGAAGAGTGCGTCAATCAGCGGAAGTGCATCTAACTGCATCTTGCGGCTACCTGCGATATCTCCTGAGAAAAATTTATAGCACATATCATGTACATAGGTCGGAGCTACGTTGGAAAGAACGGAGATAACACCGATTCCGCCAAGTGCGAGAAGTGGTACAACCTGATCATCATTTCCTGAGTAAAGATCTACATTACCATCACAAAGATGCATAATCTGTGCGACTGTGCTGATATTTCCAGAAGCTTCTTTAATACCAACGATATTCTCAACATCTTTCACAAGTGTTGCAACTGTCTGTGGCTGAAGTCCACATCCTGTACGGCTTGGTACATTATAAAGAATGATTGGTAAATCTGTATGTTTTGCAATATCTGTATAATGAGCAATCAGACCGTTCTGTGTTGCCTTATTGTAGTAAGGAGTTACTACAAGCGCTGCGTCTGCCCCTGCATTCTGCGCCTGCTTTGTGAGGTAAGATGCAGTATCTGTGCAATTAGAACCTGTTCCTGCAATTACAGGAACTCTCTTATTCACACGGTTTACGCAGTAACGAATTGCTGCGATATGTTCTTCATGACTTAATGTAGAAGCCTCTCCAGATGTTCCACAAACGATAATCGCATCTGTCTTGTTCTCTATCTGGAAATCTATAAACTTCCCAAAACTCTCATAATCAATATTGTAATTCTCATCAAATGGAGTTGCGATTGCAACACCTGCTCCTGTAAAAACAGCCATACTTATCCTTCCTTTCTCTAATCTAAGAATGCATTACTAGAAATTCCCCTGTGCTAATATCTCCGGGGTCTTTTCTTTCTCTCTTTGGATTGAATAGACACAGTCCGCAATCTCCCTCACTTCATCGGGGAGATTCCTTCCCGTAAGTATCAAGTCCATGGAATCTTTTTTCACTGCAATTAAATCCATCAATTCCTCAATGGTAATTATATTGTAATCAACTAATCCAAAGATTTCATCGAGAATCAGCAAATCACACTGTCCGGTATCAAGAACCTTTCTGCTATATCCAAGAGCGT
>OLZE01001297.1_pt1 | contig 12874 bp, 5 predicted proteins | sample 1674091 | NCBI WGS metagenome assembly OLZE01 (sample SAMEA103958143, study PRJEB25191) | human gut metagenome | biome: human-associated habitat [ENVO:00009003]; feature: intestine environment [ENVO:2100002]; material: feces | place: Germany | collected 2013/2015
TGTTAACCTTAAATCTAATACTATGAAAAACACAGTGCAAAGATACGGACTTCTGGGATATCTGCAAATAAAACAAATAAAAAAGAGTGTTTTATAACATGTTTTAGTAAAAGTATTGTTTTTGTTAAGGCTTACTAAGGATTTGAGTCCCCCCAGTACTTGTTTTCTAAAAAAGAATTATCTTTGCATGGCTGCGAAAATAGCTGCACTTTTGCATATTAATAAATTTATAAAGAACAACTACTGTGAGCGAAGAAGATATTGTCCTTACCCCGATGATGAAACAGTTCTTGGACCTGAAAGCCAAGCATCCTGATGCCGTTATGCTGTTTCGTTGCGGCGACTTCTATGAAACTTATTCTACTGATGCTGTTGTTGCAGCCGAAATCCTGGGAATTACCCTGACTAAGCGTGCCAATGGTAAAGGAAAGACTGTTGAAATGGCGGGATTCCCTCATCATGCACTGGATACGTATCTGCCTAAACTGGTACGTGCCGGGAAGCGTGTAGCCATCTGTGACCAGTTGGAAGACCCGAAAATGACCAAGAAACTGGTGAAGCGGGGTATTACGGAACTGGTAACTCCTGGTGTTTCCATCAATGATAATATACTGAATTACCGGGAGAATAACTTTCTGGCTGCCGTACATTTTGGTAAGGGAACGTGCGGTGTGGCATTTCTCGATATATCTACGGGTGAGTTTCTTACAGCAGAAGGGCCTTTCGACTATGTAGACAAGCTATTGAATAACTTCGCGCCCAAAGAAGTACTTTTTGAACGTGGTAAGCGGGGGATGTTCGAGGGAAATTTCGGAAGTAAGTTCTTTACTTTCGAACTGGACGACTGGGTATTTACAGAGACCACCGCCCGGGAGAAACTTCTGAAGCATTTTGAAACGAAGAATCTGAAAGGTTTTGGTGTAGAGCATCTCAAGGATGGTATCATCGCTTCGGGAGCCATCCTGCAATACCTCATCATGACGCAGCATACCCAAATCGGGCATATCACTTCTTTGGCACGTATTGAAGAAGATAAATACGTCCGTCTGGATAAATTCACGGTCCGTAGCCTTGAGCTGATAGGCAGCATGAATGATGGAGGCAGCAGTTTGCTGAACGTGATTGATAAAACGATCAGCCCGATGGGAGCCCGCTTGCTGAAACGTTGGTTGGTGTTTCCGTTGAAAGATGTACTGCCTATCAATGAACGCTTGAATGTAGTGGAATATTTTTTCCGTCAGCCGGATTTCAAAGAACTGATCGAAGAACAGTTGCATTTGATAGGTGATCTGGAACGTATCATCTCTAAAGTGGCTGTAGGACGTGTTTCTCCTCGTGAAGTAGTTGCATTAAAGGTAGCTTTGCAGGCTATTGAGCCTATTAAGGAAGCTTGTCTGGAGGCGGATAATGCTAGTCTGAACCGTATCGGTGAACAACTGAATATCTGTAAGTCCATTCGCGACCGCATTGAAAAAGAGATTAATAATGATCCTCCGTTGCTGATAAACAAAGGTGGTGTTATGAAGTCAGGCGTCAATGCCGAATTGGATGAATTACGCCAGATAGCTTATTCCGGTAAAGATTATCTGCTACAGATACAGCAACGGGAAAGTGAACTGACTGAAATTCCCAGTCTGAAAATCGGTTACAACAATGTATTCGGTTACTATATTGAAGTGCGCAATACACATAAGGATAAAGTACCACAGGAGTGGATACGTAAACAGACCTTGGCCAATGCCGAACGTTACATTACACAAGAGCTGAAAGAGTACGAAGAGAAAATTCTCGGCGCCGAAGATAAGATATTGATACTGGAAACCCAGCTCTACATGGAATTGGTGCAGGCTCTAAGTGAGTTTATTCCTGCCATTCAGGTGAATGCAAACCAGATCGCGCGTCTGGACTGTTTGCTGTCTTTTGCCAATGTGGCACGTGAGAATAACTATATACGTCCTGTCATCGAAGATAACGATGTTCTGGATATCCGCCAGGGACGACATCCGGTTATCGAAAAGCAACTTCCCATAGGAGAGAAGTACATTGCCAATGATGTGGTGCTGGATAGTAGCTCGCAACAGATCATCATCATTACCGGTCCGAACATGGCGGGTAAGTCTGCATTGCTGAGACAGACGGCGTTGATAACGCTACTGGCGCAGATTGGCAGCTTCGTACCTGCCGAGAGTGCACATATCGGTTTGGTAGATAAGATATTTACCCGTGTAGGTGCCAGTGATAATATCTCTGTCGGAGAGTCTACTTTCATGGTGGAAATGAACGAGGCGGCTGATATTTTGAATAACCTTTCTTCGCGCAGTCTGGTGCTTTTTGACGAGTTGGGACGAGGTACGTCTACGTACGACGGTATTTCTATTGCCTGGGCAATTGTAGAGCATATCCATGAACACCCTAAAGCCAAGGCACGTACGTTGTTTGCTACGCACTATCACGAGTTGAACGAGATGGAGAAAAGCTTCAAGCGTATCAAGAACTACAATGTTTCCGTTAAGGAGGTGGATAATAAGGTCATTTTCCTGCGTAAACTGGAACGTGGCGGTAGTGAACACTCCTTTGGTATCCATGTGGCAAAGATGGCAGGTATGCCGAAAAGTATCGTAAAACGTGCGAATGACATTCTGAAACAGCTTGAGGCGGACAATCGTCAGCAAGGTATTGCAAGTAAGCCGATGGCGGAAGTAGGAGAGACGCGTGGCGGCATGCAGCTTAGCTTTTTCCAGCTAGAAGATCCTGTGCTCTGCCAGATACGTGACGAGATTTTGAATTTAGATGTGAATAATCTGACCCCGCTGGAGGCATTGAATAAATTGAATGATATTAAGAGGATTGTAAAAGGGAAGTAAAGCTTCCCTTTTTTATTCTTATCCAGTGACGCTATTCGTTGATAGAATCCATATCTGTCAATTCTTTCTTCACACTATCCTTCTGCTGTTCCCTATATTGGCGTGGTGGCATACCGAAACGCTGGGAGAATAACTTATAGAACGTTCCGCGGTTATTGAAACCTGTCTTGTCCATAATTTCCTCAATGGTATAGTTCTTTGTCAGCAGCAGTCGCTCGGCCATTGTGAGGCGATATTCTTTGATGATATCAGCAGGAGATTTGTCTGTTATAGGTTTTAATTTACGGTAGAACTGACGGGTGCTATAGCCCAGGTCACTGCTCAATAGTTCAACGGATAAGTCAGGGTTTGTGATATTCTTTTCTATGGTTTCTATCACCTTATCCAGGAATTCCTGATCTTCTTTGTGGATACAGTTCCCGTTTTCCACTTTGAATGAACTGAATATGGAACTATAATATTCTTTCAGGTCCGATTCTCTTTTAATCAATCGGTAGACTACTTTCTCTAAGTATTTTACATTGAAAGGTTTCGTCACATACACTTCTGCACCAGCCTCAATGCCTTTCACCTGATCGTCTTCGTGATGAAGGGCAGACAGTAGAATGAGTGGAATATGGCTCCATAACTTGTTTTGCTTGATTTTCTGGGCAAAGGAAAGCCCGTCTATTTCAGGCATCATCACATCTGAAATAATCAGATCCGGCTGCTTCAGTTCCAGGCTGGTCAAAGCTTCTGCAGCGTTATTGAAAGATAATACATTGTATTTATCTACAAATATTTCCGAGACGAACCATAACATAGAAGGATCGTCGTCAATGATCATAACCGTGTGCTTGGAAGTGTCAAAATTAACAGTGGTCTGTTCCAGTTCCATGGGCTCCGTATTTGTATTCAGAGGTCCTGTTGCATACACTTTTTGGGGTGTTTCTGCTTCCTGTGCAGTGGGCGATAGTTCCGGTAAAGTGACTGTAAATGTAGTTATCTCATTCTGAATACTGCTGACATTGATTTCACCGTTCAACAGAGTAACCATATTCTTACAAATAGCCAATCCCAGCCCATTCCGTGAATTCTTGCCATTCATTTCAAAAGAATCCAATATCTTATAGCGATCGAATATCTTTGCAAGATTCTCTTTCGCTATCCCCTTTCCTGAGTTGGATATATTAAGGGTTAGAAGCTGGTTTTCTACTTTCAGACCGATGGTGATATTCCCTTCTTCCGGAGTATATTTGAAGGCATTTGAGATCAGGTTATTGACGATCTTACTGAAACAACTGATATCCGTATTCCATTCAATGTCCGGTTCAATATCCAACCGATAGTTCAGATTCTTATTTTCAGCCAATTCACAGAAGGATTCCGCTATGTTCCGGAGTTTGTCTGATACGGATAATCTTTGGATAGAAAGCACCTTATGACCGGTTTCCAGCCTGCGGAATTCCAGCAGTTCCAGAATCAAGCCATTCAGTTTTTCTGTATTCTGCTGTATCATCTTCCCGTATTTGCGGATGTACGAATCAGATTGCGGGTAGGCAAGTATCTTTTCGCACGGACCATAAATCAGCGTCAGTGGCGTACAGAATTCATGAGTGATGTTGGTAAAGAAGCGCAGCTTGGATTCATAGACTTCTTCTTTCTTTTCCCGGTTCAATTTCTCAATCATGCGGTGCTGCTTCCGGCGGTATTGATGAACTATCCTGTAAACAGCAAGAATGCAGAACAAAGCGATTAATATGAAATAGAGAATATATGCCCAATTACTTAAATACCAGGGAGGAGTAATCTGAATCAGAAGTTTCTGCGGTTCGCACTCTTTTCCATTCATGTTATTCTTGTATTTCACTAACAAAGTATATTGTCCGGGTGCAAGATTGGAGAAGATGGCGCTGGCCGATGTGCCACTTTCTATCCATTGGCTGCTTACTTCGTCCAATTTGTAAGAATAAGAGTAATTGTTACCATTTATATAATCTATTGCCATAAAGTCGATGCAGAAGAAGTTCCGGCTATAATCCAGCTGAAGTATCTTCTTTCCTTTTTTGTCGTGGAGAAAATCATGAATATTGTATTCTTTTCCGAAGATAGATAATCCCTTCAGGTTTATTTGAGGCATATAGTCTGCCATAATATAAGCATTAGGCTTGACGGTAACAAATCCGTTTGTCCCTCCGAAGAATAAAGTTTCGGTCCGCGAGTCTTTATAGAAAGCTCCATCACTGAATTCAGTGACTTCCAGTCCGTTTTCCCGGTCGTAAGTCTGCCCGGTATTGGTTTTAGGATTGAACCTTACCAGTCCTTGATTCGTGCTGATCCAAAGGTTATTTTGCTGGTCTTCCAAAATGCCATGTACTGTGTTGTTTGAGAAAAGGTCAGCCCTGTCATGATAATGTGAGTAATCTTCATTGAAGTGAAGTAGTCCGGAACTGGTTCCCAGCCAATATCCTTTCTCATTTTTATAAATGGCGAAAATATCATTGGCTGTCTGACTGTTCACTACATTATCAAACCTGTATGGAGTTAGCTGTTCGGTTTCGACATTGAGCCGGTAGGCTCCATAGCCACGATTACCGAACCAAAGGATAGAATCATTCTCCTGGAAGGAGGTAAAGAAATAATTGGAAGCCATACGCCCGTCATCCAGAACAATTCTGGTAGCCGATTTAACGGAAGGAGAGCTACCGGCTTTATCCAAAATAACTTTTACGATACCTTCACCTACAGTGGATACCCATAAAGTGGTATCATTTAATTCGTTGATGGAGTGTACATATTTCACCTTCTTTCCATCGGCTATCACTGTAAACGCTTTCAGTTGTTTATTCTGGTATGAATAGTAGTTAAGCCCGTTTTCCGTTCCAATCCATAGCCTGTTTGCAGAACCGGGGGCAAAGCAATAGACGGTGTTGTCGGTTAAGGTACTGTTGCTGATGGAAATCCGGTCGAAAGAAACTGCTGCATTGGTTTCCGGAGAATAATTCCTGATACGCAATATACCTCCTCCTTTGGTTCCTATCCATAAGGTTTGTTCCTCGTCGTAGTAAACGGTACGTACGGGGTTGTTTATCTGGTATACAGGAGTATCCAGCAGTGTATTGGTAATGGAGAAAGTATCATTGAAATACATGTATACCCCTTGTCCGTCTGTTCCTATCCAAACAATATCCTGATATTTGTCCTTCATCAGACAGAAGATGCCGGAATGGATTTCTGTATCTTGCATCTGGTATTTTATTTTCTGATCGGACATATATTTCAATACGATCAATCCGCTGCTTTTGAAGCCAATGTAATAGTCGTTTTGTTGTTTGATGATGGAAGAAACTTCTCCGCGTGTTTCGACTTCTGCTTTGAGATCTGCAATAAAGTATTGCTGTTGATTTCCGAAGTCATATTCATAGAGTGAGTAGGTCTTATCGATGAAATAGACCAGGTCTTCTTCTGCGAATGCCCATAATAACTGTTCGGAATGTTTGAAAAGATTGTTTGGGGTGAGGGCTATCTCTTCTTTATTCTTGATTATCTGATAGCTGCGGGTGTCATTATTCGAAGTGAATACCCATAGAATATTGTTTTTGTCGATGATAGTGGATAATACGTGTCCGAATGCTATTTGAGGTACTTCCAACTTTTGGAAGAGTTGTTTTTCCGGTTGATAGTAATAGATATATCCGTCGTCTTTTACAATGAAAAGGTCATTATCCCTGCTTTTTGCCATATAGTTCTTGTCTTTGAACTCCGTAAAGCTTTTGGATATCTGGAGTTTGGTATCCAGACGGTCCAGTCCATAGTTGGTCTGTATCCATAATACATCCTTTTCAGTCTCCATGATGTCGTTAATCAGGTTTCCGGATAATGGGGCTTTCGTCGGGTTGACAGGATTATATACATGGATATTGGTGCCGTCGAAAATATTCAGACCATCACATGAACCGATCCAGATGACTCCCTGATGATCCTGGTAAAGGGATAAGATAGCACTGTTGGATAAGCCGTTTTTGTTTGAAAATTGCCGTAGACTGTATGCATGAATCAAATGCGGAAAGCAGCATAAGATGCAGATAAGCAGTGAAACTTGAGGGAAGTAGTGTTTGTTTTTCATATCTGTATATCGGACTAATTAGGTATTGCAAAGATAGAGAATTATGGTAGGATATGGTTGGGAAGCATAGAAAAAAGAGTAATACTTTTCTGACTTTTTTGTGCGTTTTACAGCCATAGCCATGTAATTACACTTTTATGGCATAAATATAGGTATGCTTTTAGGCAAGTGCCGCTATTTTTGCGATTGATAAATATCTGTATTATTCACAATAGAATATTTTACTATGAAATTACCAGTTATCCTATTAGCATCTGCGCTGCTTTGTTCAGGTAGTATGCATGCACAGAGTGCAAAACCGGAGAAAAAAGCGAAAGCTTATATGGTGGCAGATGCCCACCTGGATACTCAATGGAATTGGGATGTCCAAACCACCATCAAAGAGTATGTTTGGAATACCTTGTCCCGTAATCTGTTTTTGTTGAAGAAGTATCCCGATTATATCTTCAATTTTGAAGGAGGTGTCAAATATGCTTGGATGAAAGAATACTTTCCCAGTGAATATGAGCAACTCAAAGCATTTGTGCGTTCAGGTCGCTGGCATATCAGTGGCAGTAGTTGGGAAGCATCGGATGTGCTGGTACCCTCTGTTGAGTCTTCCATTCGTAACATCCTGCTTGGACAGGAATATTACAGAAAAGAGTTCGGGACAGAAAGTACGGATATTTTCTTGCCCGACTGTTTTGGCTTTGGCTGGACGTTGCCTACTATTGCCAAACATTGCGGTCTCATCGGGTTTTCTTCGCAGAAACTCGACTGGCGTAACCATCCTTTTTATGGAGAGAGTAAACATCCTTTTATGCTTGGATTGTGGAAGGGGATTGACGGTTCTTCTATTATGCTTGCTCATGGCTATGATTATGGTAAGCGCTGGAATAACATTGACCTGTCGGAAGATAAAGAATTGTTGGGACTGACTAAGCGCACTCCATTGAATACGGTTTATCGCTATTATGGTACGGGTGATACGGGTGGTTCTCCCTCAATAGGCTCTGTCAGTTCTGTAGAGAAAGGTATCAAGGGGAACGGACCGTTAGAAATAATCAGCGCAACGAGCGATCAGTTATTCAAGGATTATCTTCCTTATGAAAAACATTCGGAATTGCCCGTTTTCAACGGTGAATTGCTGATGGATGTACATGGAACCGGATGTTATACTTCGCAAGCTGCCATGAAGCTTTATAACCGTCAGAATGAACTTTTGGGAGATGCTGCCGAAAGAGCGGCCGTAGCAGCGGATTGGTTGGGTATAGCCGGTTATCCGGGTGAAAGTCTGACAGAAGCATGGAAGCGTTTCATTTTCCACCAATTCCATGATGACCTTACCGGTACCAGTATCCCACGTGCTTATGAGTTTTCGTGGAATGATGAATTGCTTTCATTAAAGCAATTTTCAGGTGTTCTGACAGCTTCGGTAGGGGCTGTTTCTGAGAAAATGGATACTCGCGTCAAGGGGATTCCGGTTGTGTTCTACAATGCACTCGGATTTCCGGTTACGGATGTAGCGGAGGTAGCGATTGAAGCTCCCAAATTCCCTAAAGGTGTCAGTGTTTATAATGCGGAAGGCAAGCAAGTTGCTTCCCAATTACTTTCTTACCGGAATGGAACTGTGTATTTATTGATAGAAGCAACTGTACCTGCTACAGGATATGCCGTGTATGATGTCCGACTTTCCGGAAGCCAGAAGCAGGCAGATTCTTTTGTTTCAGAAACAACAGTGGAGAACTCTGTCTATAAAATCTCATTGGATAAGCAGGGAGATATAATCTCGCTTTACGATAAGAAAAATAATAAAGAACTTGTTAAGGACGGCAAATCTATTCGTCTGGCTCTTTTTACTGAGAATGAATCATATAATTGGCCAGCTTGGGAGATTCTGAAAAAGACTATTGACCGTGCACCTGTTTCTATTACTGAAGACGTGAAAATGAATCTGTGTGAGAATGGTGCCCTGCGCAAGACTTTGTGTATAGAAAAGCGCCATGGCAAATCGTTGTTCTGTCAGTATATCCGGCTTTACGAGGGAGAATTGGCTGACCGTATAGACTTCTACAATGAGATAAACTGGCAGTCAACGAATGCACTGCTGAAAGCAGAATTCCCCTTGAATGTTGATAACGAGAAGGCGACCTACGATCTGGGTATAGGCAGCGTTCAGAGAGGTAATAATATATTGACCGCTTATGAAGTATATGCCCAATATTGGGCGGATTTAACCGATAGTGACGGCAGTTATGGTGTTTCTATTATGAATGACAGTAAATATGGCTGGGATAAACCTGATAATCATACACTCCGCCTGACATTGCTTCATACACCCGAGACTAAGAACAACTATCCGTATCAAGACCGTCAGGACCTGGGATATCATACTTTCACTTATAGTTTGGTAGGGCATGCCGGTGGTTTGGATAAGGCGCAGGTCGCTAAGGAGTCTGAAGTATTGAATCAGCGTCTGAAGGCTTTTGCTGCCGAGAAACATTCCGGAACATTGGGCAAAGCCTTCTCTTTCGCATCTTCGGACAATAGTAACGTTGTCATCAAAGCTTTGAAGAAAGCGGAAAGTTCGGACGAATATGTGGTGCGTGTGTACGAAACGGGTGGCAAAGCTCCACAAAATGCAGTGCTGACATTTGCAGGAACTATTACAAGTGCCGTTGAAGCAGATGGTACGGAGAAGAGTATAGGAAGTGCGGACTTCAGCGGTAATCAGCTGGAAGTCTCCATACAGCCCAACAGTATCAAGACTTATAAAGTCCGTTTCAATGATAATAAGAAGGAAGAATTGCGATGCGAACAACTGCCTCTCAATTATGACCGTAAATGTTTCAGCTGGAACGAATTTCGTTGGGAGGCTAATTTCGAAGCCGGTTATTCTTATGCCGCTGAATTAATACCTGCCGATATAACTGTTAATCGTGTTCCTTTCCATCTGGAAACAAAAGAAGAAATGAATGGTATGTTATGTAGCGGAAATACCTTGCAGCTGCCTGCCGGACATTCCTATAACCGTTTGTATATACTGGCTGCTGCGGCAACTGCTGAAGAAGATGTTAGAGGCGTATTCCAGGCAGGGAAGAATTTGCAGGAGATTGTCGTTCCTTCTTATACCGGTTTCATCGGACAATGGGGGCATACAGGCCATACACAAGGCTATTTGAAAGATGCAGAAGTGGCCTATGTCGGTACACACCGCCATTCCGCTGAGGGAGATCATGCTTATGAGTTTACTTATATGTTCAAGTTTGCCATTGACATCCCTGCTAAAGCAACTGAGGTTATCCTGCCCGATAATAAAGATATTGTTATTTTTGCTGCTACATTGGTTGAAGAACCATATGCACCTGTTAAAGCACTATCTACTTTATTCCAGACTGCCAATGAAGATGATACCAGCTTGCAGAAGACAGTAGAACTGAAGATCAATCTGTTGAAACCGGAACATATCGTTGCTTGGTCGGGATATACCAACGACAATGAGAAACCTGCATTTCTCATTGATGGAAACGAGAATACTAAATGGTGCGATACCTCTATGCTTCCTAACTATATTGATTTTGATTTGGGAATGGAAAAGGAAATAAGCGGTTGGAAGATGGTGAATGCTGCTCAGGAAAGCTATTCTTATATCACTGGCAGCTGCTTCTTGCAAGGTCGGAATAACCCGAATGAAGCATGGCGCACATTGGACTTTGTAACCGGAAACAAGCAGAATGTTATCAACCGTTCTTTGGGTAAGACTGAGAAGGTACGCTATCTGCGTCTGTTGGTTACTCAACCGGTACAGGCCGCTAATGGCAAGGACACACGTATTTATGAGTTTGCAGTTTTTTAATAACTCGTTGACGGAATTAATGTCTTTCTGTAAGGTTATGAATTAATTCACCACAGAGTCTCACAGAGTTTTTACCAACTATCCGTTCTGAATAAATCACCCATGCATAAAAAAGGACACCTACTTAATAGATGTCCTTTTCAAATAATGTATATGGTGTGTTACTTCTTGGAATAATGAAATCTCATAGAGAAGATGTGAACCTCAATTATATCATCATTCACAGAGTAGACAAGACGATGTTCAACACTGATTCGTCTTGACCATTTACCTGCCAATTCATATTTTAGCGGCTCTGGCTTTCCTAATCCTGTGTAGGGATGTTCTGCAATGTCATTCAGCAAAGCTGCGATTTTATTCAGAATGGCTTTATTACCACTTTGTGAGAAGTAAAGATATTCCTTTCGTGCTTGTTCTGACAATGTTATTTTGTACATGACACCCTATTTAAGAAATCATCTATGCTTTCTCCTTCATTTTGTGATATGAAATTGCCATTCTTTATGTCTTCCTCGCCTTTGCGTATGGCCTCCATCATTTCAGGTGAGGACATGATATATTCAGTTTCTCTCAAAGAGTTATATTCATCCAGAGAAATCATCACTACTCCCTTCCCATTTCCGCGATTAATAATTACTGTATCGCAATCGTCAACTACTGCGTCAATGTACCCTTTAAGGTTCGCTCTTAAATCTGTATAATTAGCTGTTCTCATAATTCTTCCTTTTTATGATTATGCAAATATATGTACTTATATGCGTACCTGCAAGTTTAATTAGTTAATATTTAAAGTCATTGATGGGCTTACTCCAGTATTGTTTTCTCGGAATATAGTCTCGAAAAGACAGACGGTTCATCACTTCGCGTACCCAATACTATGTTTTCCTGGGCTGTCCGGCGTAGTAAATGCAGAGTCGAGCATAGCTGCAAAGTTCTTTCATCTTTCATTGTTGTCTCATTCATTGGCTTTTCCGCTGAAACTGCCGTCTGAAGGATGGGGAAGTGCTTTCAGGAAGATTACATCACTTCCTCGCACACCCGCATTTCCATCCCTTTATATACCACTACAATCTTGTGCAGTTGGGTGTGGCCGATGGCACGTTTCACTGTGTCCGTGTTGGCGTAGCGGTTGGCTTGGACAATGGCTTCTTGGCGTAATTCTTCCGCGCGTGTTTCGGGGTCTTTATACTTGGCATACTTCAGTTCCACGATGTAACTGTGCGTCATGTCGGAGTAAATCTCCAGCATCGGACAGAGGAAGATGTCGACATATCCAGCCTGCGTGTCCTGTTCGGAAATGGGACGATAGAAGCGGTTCTGAGCAGTCATGGCGAGGGTGAAACCGTGGACGAAGAATTCGCCCTTTTGCTTGTCGCGCTGTGAGGCATAGCGTTTCAGGCAGTCGGCGATGTAGTCGAAGTAAGCTTTCCAGCCCCCGTCATAAGCGAGACGGCTGGAGAGTTCGCTCTTTTCGTAGCTGTTGAAGCTCAGGTCGGCATTGTTGTAGGTATTCAGCAGATAGGTGTAGAGTTGTTCCTGCACCACCATGTTGGGGATGGTCAGTTTCGTTTTTCCTTCGTGCATGCCGCTGATGGTGAGCATCCCGAAATAGTAGAGCAAGCTCACGAAATTATCAGGATTGGTGATACTGGCGGCAGGGAAGCCGTCTTTCAGATCACCGGTGATAAATCCCTGACTCACTAAAGTCTGAATGATGGAAGCGTCATGGGCAAATTCCTTGTCCTTGCGGATAAGCATGCGCAACTTCTCGTAGTCGATGCGGATATTGCTTTCTATCATGTTTTGCGGTGCTTTACCGCGTATAATGTAGTTTTTGACGAAGTAGAGCACCATATTGGAATTGTACATTGTGGTTTCACCGTAACAATCCTGTGCAAAACAGTAATTGTCGTACCATGGTTTCATTATTTCCATCAGTTCGTCAACAGTATGGCGGAAAGGACTGTTCGTTGAATAATAAGTCAGCATTTCGCGCACTTCTTCTTCGGTGAACCCCATCATTTGGTTAAATTGGGGGGTAAGTGAGTAGTTCGTGCCGATGTTGAAGCC
>OLZE01001323.1_pt1 | contig 12746 bp, 7 predicted proteins | sample 1674091 | NCBI WGS metagenome assembly OLZE01 (sample SAMEA103958143, study PRJEB25191) | human gut metagenome | biome: human-associated habitat [ENVO:00009003]; feature: intestine environment [ENVO:2100002]; material: feces | place: Germany | collected 2013/2015
GAGCTGATGGATAAGATCAAACATGGTGGCAGCATGTTTTACTCCTGGAATATCGGACTTGGAGCAGATTTTATTTCACTGTACGCCTATTATCTGGCAAGTCCCTTAAACTGGCTGCTGCTACTCTGTCCGCAGAATCATGTGATCGAATTTATGACCTTGCTTGTGATTTTAAAAATTTCATTGGCGGGACTGTTTTTCGGATATTATTTAAAGGAACATTTTGAAAAAAATCATGCTGCAATCAGCATTTTTGCAACAGCCTATGCGTTGTGCGGATTCTCAGCAGCCTATGCATGGGATATCATGTGGTTAGACTGCATGATGCTGGCACCACTTGTCGTTCTTGGACTCGAACAGCTGATCAAAGAGAAAAAAGTACTGCTTTATTATATTTCACTGTCTTTATGCATTATCAGTAATTATTACATTGCGATCATGGTCTGCATTTTTCAGGTGATCTGGTTTGTGATCACATGGCTGGAAAATAAAGAGACCGGGATCGGTGCGTGGATCCGTTTCGCACTTTATTCCCTTCTGGCGGGCGGGACGGGAGCGATACTGATCATTCCTGAGGCGATCACCCTTGGAGCGAGCGGCTCACAGAATATTTCATTTCCGGATACAATGGAATGGTATTTTAACATCATTGCAGAGCTGGGGAGACACTCGGTGATGACAGAACCTTATACGGGCAAAGACCACTGGCCGAATATTTACTGTGGCGTATTTGTGCTTCTTTTGTTTGTACTGTATCTTTTCAACCGTGAGATCTCCTGGAAAAAGAAGCTTTCACGCGGACTTCTGGCAGCATTTTTTGTCATCAGTTTTTCGAATAATATACTTGATTTCATCTGGCATGGCATGCACTTCCCGGATTCCCTGCCGGGCAGACAGACCTTTTTATATGCATTTCTGATGCTTGCGGTATCCTACGAGGCATTTTTGCATTTCAAAGGAACGAGATTTTTAGATGTGATCGCAGCGGGAGTGGCATCGGTTGGTCTGATGGCAGTTTCCTATCATTTTTCCGATGGGACGATCTTAGGAGAGAGCGCGGCAACGGCAACTTATGTATTTCTGGGCAGCTATATTGTGGTGCTGCTGATCTATTTTTATGCGGAGGAATGTATCCTGGAAGATGTGGTAAAAAAGATTGGAAAGATCAAAAAGGCGACCAGGGAAGAACTGAAAAAAATCATGCTCTCGTTTGGCTGTGCAGCGATGCTTTTAGAATTATTTTTTAACTACAATGTGACCGGATTTGATACGACGAGCAGGACTGCCTATGTGAAATCCATGGATGACTATCATGCAGTGCTTGCAGAGGCGGAAAATCAGGCACAGGATAAGGGCATATTATTTTACCGCACGGAAGAATTAGAGCGCAAAACGAAAAATGATGCGGCGCTGTATGGATATCGTTCCGCAACGCAGTTTTCATCGCTGATGAATCTGGATGTCAGTCATTTTTACCAGGCAGTCGGAATGGAAGGCGGCAAGAATTTCTACTGTGTAAACGGGGCAACACCGCTGTTATCAGCAATGCTGTCCCTGCGCTATGTGATCGCTGATAACGCAATGGAAGCAAACCCGATCCGCACCCTTGTGGCAGAGAGCGGAAATACGTATCTTTACGAAAATAAATATGTGCTCCCACTTGGTGTTATGATGGATGAGGATGTGATTGATGCGTGGGATTATTCTGATTTAGATGAAATTGAGGCACAGAACAGACTTGCAGAGCTTCTTGGTGCAGATGAGCCGATGCTGACGGAGATCCCGTCCGAATCTGTGGTCGGGGAATCAACGATTGACGTGCAGGAGAATGCATACATTTTTGCAACCTATGAATCGACGACTGTGGACAGCATGACGGAAGAGATCAGTGACGGCAGGACAAAGTCTTTCACAAAAGTTTCGCATGGCTATACACTTGATCTTGGATACTGTACGGCAGGCACACAAGTGAAGATTAAAAACAGTAATGAAGAAAGAGTGAATATTACGGCATATGCCCTGAATCTCGATGCTGCAGATACGGCTTATCAGACGTTAAATGAGCAGACGATGGAGATGACTTCCTTTTCCGATACGAAAATCACTGGAACCATTGATGTGAAAAAAGAAGGACGACTGATATTTGCGGTGGCGGATGATGCCGGATGGAAATTATATGTTGATGGAGAACAGACGGATCCGGAAGTGTTTGGTGAGGCGTTTATCAGCACATATCTTACCGAAGGAACACATACGGTCGAGCTGCGCTACCAGACACCGGGATTTATGGTGGGAGCCGGGTTTTCCCTTGCCTGTATTCTGATCGTGATACTGATCGCATGGATAAAAAGGCACCATTGAAATTAAAACGTTTCTGTGAGATACTATACGTTGGAGGAGTTTGAGAAAGGTAGTGATTTATATGTCAGACAAAGAGATAGAAATTTATAATGAAAATGCCGATGAAATCAAAATCCGCCCATATGAGCATCATGCAAAATATTATGAGACGGACCAGATGGGAATCATCCATCATTCAAATTATATCAAATGGATGGAAGAAGCGAGGATGGATCTGATGGATCAGATCGGACTCAGCTATAAACAGATGGAGGAGATGGAGATTATCAGTCCGGTGCTCTCTGTATCCTGCGAGTATCACAGTATGGTACATTTTGATGATACGGTCGTGATCGAGACGAAGATCACACGCTATAATGGTATCAAGATGGATGTGGAATACCGGATGACGGACAAGGAGACCGGAGAACTCCGCACGACCGGAAAGAGTTCCCATTGCTTTTTGAACCGTTCCGGAAGGCCGATCTCATTGAAACGTTCTTACCCGGAGATCGATACGAAGTTCTTTGAGTATACGGATGCCTGACAAACGGGTGTGATATTAGAAATATATAAGAAAGAGGAAATAAAAGAATGCTACAGGAAAGATTAAAGGCACTGCGTGCGGAGATGGAAAAGAGAGGCATCACGGTATATGTTGTGCCGACTGCTGATTTTCACGAATCAGAATATGTAGGAGATCATTTTAAGGCGAGAAAGTTTATTACCGGATTTACCGGTTCTGCGGGAACTGCCGTTATCACTTTGGATGAGGCAGGGCTCTGGACGGACGGACGCTATTTTGTACAGGCAGAGAATCAGCTGAAAGACAGCACAGTCACACTCTACCGCATGGGCGAAGAGGGCGTGCCGACAGTCGATGAATTTGTAAAGGATCGATTAAAAGAGGGCGGATGTCTCGGATTTGACGGACGTGTTGTAAACGGTACCTGGGGCGGCAAACTGGAAAAGATTGCAGCAGAAAAAAATGTGTCCATGCATGTGACAGAAGACCTGATCGATCTGATCTGGGAGGATCGTCCGGCATTGTCCAAACAGCCTTTATTTATTTTGGAGGAAAAATATTCCGGAAAGAGTACTGCGGATAAGATCGGAGATCTTAGGAAAGCTATGAAGGAGAACGGTGCAGATGTTCATATTCTGACATCTCTTTACGATATCGCATGGCTTTTAAATATCCGCGGCAACGATATTGATTATGTGCCGGTCGTGTTATCCTATCTTGTGCTGAACGAGACAGAGTGTATCTGGTTTTTACAGGAGGAAGTAGTGGATGATAAGATCCGTGCTTACCTGGAGGAAAACCATATCACGACAAAGCCGTATGATGCGATCTACGATTATGTACCGGAGATTCCGGCAGACGCAGTCGTGCTGATGAACCGCGGGACGGTCAACTACCGTATCGTGAACAGTCTTGATAAAGCAATCAAAGTTGTGGACAAACCAAACCCGACGGAACTTATGAAAGCTGTAAAAAATAAGACGGAGGTAGACAACACCAGAGCTGCACATGTAAAAGACGGTGTTGCCTTTACCAAATTTATGTACTGGCTCAAGACCAATATCGGAAAGATCCCGATGACGGAGATCTCTGCTTCTGACTATCTTGAGGCGAGAAGAAGAGAGCAGGATAACTTTATTGAGTTAAGTTTCAACACGATCTGTGCTTACGGAGCCAATGCGGCGATGATGCATTATGCTGCAACACCGGAGTCAGACGCTGAGTTAAAACCGGAGGGATTTTTACTTGTGGATTCCGGCGGACATTACTTTGAGGGAACCACAGACATCACAAGAACCATGGCACTTGGCCCGATCACAGATGAGATGCGTCTGCACTTTACGACCGTCTGCCGTTCGAATATGAACCTTGCGCATGCGAAGTTTTTATATGGATGTACCGGTTTGAACCTGGATATTTTATCCCGCGGTCCACTCTGGGAGATGGGCATTGACTATAAATGCGGCACCGGACACGGCGTTGGTTATGTGTTAAATGTACATGAGGGACCGAACGGCTTCCGTTGGAGAGTCGTACCGGAGCGCCATGACAACGGTGTCTTAGAAGAGGGCATGATCACGACCGACGAGCCGGGCGTTTATTTAGAGGGTAAATACGGTATCCGTACCGAAAATGAGCTGGTATGCCATAAAGCTGAGAAAAATGAGTATGGACAGTTCATGGAGTTTGAGAATATCACCTATGCACCGATCGATCTCGATGCGATTGACCCGGATCTATTAAGTGCACGTGAGAAAAAGATGTTAAACGATTATCACAAGATGGTATATGATACCATTTCCCCGTATATGACAGCGGAGGAAAATGAGTGGCTGAAACGCTACACAAGAGCGATCTAAAGGACAAGAATGGAGAGAACAATGGGCGAAAAGCTGGTATTGATAGATGGACACAGTATTTTGAACAGGGCATTTTTCGGAATCCCGGATTTGACAAATTCGGAAGGATTACACACGAATGCGGTCTATGGTTTTTTAAACATTATGTTCAAGATTTTAGAGGAAGAGCAGCCGGATTATCTGACGGTTGCATTTGATGTGTCAGAACCGACTTTTCGCCATAAAATGTTCGCAGAATACAAAGGCACAAGAAAGCCGATGGCACAGGAACTGCGGGAACAGGTTCCGCTCATGAAAGAAATGTTAAAAGCGATGGGAGTCACTACGATCGAAAAAGGCGGCTATGAGGCTGATGATCTGCTTGGAACCATTGCAAAACAGAGTGAACAAAAAGGGCTGACAGTTTCAGTGGTATCCGGTGACCGTGACCTCTTACAGCTTGCAACGGATCATATTAAGATCCGTATCCCGAAAACAAAGCGCACAGGCACGGAGATTGAGGATTACAATGCCGCTGAGGTAAAGGAAAAATATAAGGTGACGCCAATCGAGTTTATCGATGTCAAGGCGCTGATGGGGGATACGGCAGACAATATTCCGGGAGTACCGGGAATCGGTGAAAAGACGGCAACAGCAATCATTGCACAGTATGGAAGTGTTGAAAATGCCTATGCACATGTGGACGAATTAAAGCCACCCCGAGCAAGCAAAAATTTAAAAGAGTATTATGACCTGGCACAGATGAGTAAGACGCTTGCGACGATCGAGATCCATGCGGACATTGATTATGATCTTTCCGGTGCAAAACTTAATGGTATTTCCAGCCTGTACACGGAGGAGGCATACCTGCTCTGCAAACGGTTAGAGTTTAAAAATCTTTTGAATCGTTTTGCGGTGGAAACTCCAAAAAATCAGGCGGCAGAACATTTTAAACTTGTGGAAGACCGTAAGGAGGCAGAGAAAGTATTTGCGAAGCTTCGTGGCAGAAACTGTGGTTTTTATATTGTTCCCGGAAGCAAAAAGAAAGACAGCCACGAGGAAGAGGACGGGCAGATGAATCTGTTTGCGGCAGGAGATATGCCGGGGGCAGACAGTGAACCGTCCGGCATCGTAGAAAGTGCAGAAAATGATGCAGTGGAGTGCTGCCTTGGAGCTGCCATTTCAACTGGAGAGGAAGAAACCTTTTTCATAAAAGCAGGGGAAAATCTTCCGGCAAAGCAGATTCTTTCCATGTTTACCGCAAGTGAGGCTGCGACCTATGCGACACTGGATTTAAAACCGCAGCTTGCGGCGCTTGGCTTACTGGAGCGACAGGTAAACGGCAATATTGGCCTGTCGAATCTTTTTGACGGTGTGCTTGCAGCATATCTTCTGAATCCGCTGAAAAATGAGTATCCATATGAGGATATTGCAAAAGACTATATGGGACAGATGATACCGTCAAAGGCAGATCTTCTTGGAAAACTGACCATAGAGCAGGCAATGAAAGATGCACCGGAAGCATTTTTAAATTATGTATGCTATATGGCATATGTGGCACAGGCATCGAAAAAGACGCTGGAGACAGACTTAAAGGAAGAGGGCATGGATCATCTGTTTACGGAAATCGAGATGCCGCTCGTATTTACTCTTGCCGATATGGAAAATGAGGGTATCTTTGCGTGCAGGGAGGCGCTCACGGAGTATGGGGACAAACTTGCAGTGCGTATCGCTGAACTGGAAAAGCAGATCTATGAGGAAGCGGGAGAAGAGTTTAATATCAATTCTCCAAAACAGCTCGGAGTGATCTTATTTGAAAAATTGTCCATGCCGTATGGAAAGAAAACAAAGACCGGTTATTCCACGGCGGCGGATGTGTTAGACCGCCTTGCACCGGAATATCCGATCGTTTCTGATATTTTAGAGTATCGTCAGCTTACCAAGTTAAAGTCCACTTATGCGGACGGATTGGTAAACTATATCGCTAAAGATGGCAGGATCCACACCAGTTTTAATCAGACGATCACAGCTACCGGGCGTTTAAGCAGCACGGAGCCAAACCTGCAGAATATCCCGATGAGGATCGAACTTGGCAGACTGATCCGCAAGGCATTTGTGCCAAAAGAGGGATTTGAGTTTATGGATGCCGATTATTCCCAGATTGAGCTTCGTGTTTTAGCACATATGTCCGGGGATGAAAAGCTGATCGAGGCATACCGGGAAGCACAGGATATCCACAGGATCACGGCGTCCCAGGTATTTCACATTCCATTTGATGAAGTGACAGACCTGCAGCGGCGCAATGCCAAGGCAGTCAATTTCGGAATCGTATATGGAATCAGTTCATTTGGGCTGAGCCAGGATCTAAGCATCAGCAAAAAAGAGGCTGCAGAGTATATTGAGCGTTATTTTGAGACTTACCCGAAGATCAAGACATTTTTAGACGGACTCGTGACAGAGGCGAAAGAAAAAGGTTATGTGACGACCATGTTTGGAAGAAGACGTCCGGTACCGGAACTTTCAAGCAGCAATTTTATGCAGCGTTCCTTTGGGGAGCGCGTTGCCATGAATTCCCCGATTCAGGGAACTGCGGCAGATATCATCAAGATCGCAATGATACGCGTGCATGACAGACTGTTAAAAGAAAATCTAAAGTCACGCCTGATCTTAACCGTGCATGATGAGCTTTTAGTGGAGACGGCGATCGAAGAAGAGGATGCGGTTCGAAAGATTCTCGAGGAAGAGATGCATGGAGCGGCAGATCTTGCGGTCACACTTGAAATTGATGCACATGTCGGCAAAAACTGGTATGAGGCAAAATAAAGATCTGTCATCATTTATGAGGGATGATGCGTTGGACTGCATATGTCCGGATGGTACGAGAGAAAAAATGGATGCGGGGAGCATGGAACGGATGAAATTTATCGGAATTACCGGCGGCGTCGGTGCGGGAAAATCAGAAATACTTCATTATCTTGAAACAAAAGATGGTGTAAAAGTCATGTTGGCGGATGAAATCGCGCATGAGCTGATGCTGCCCGGGACAGAATGTTATCAGAAATTAAAAGACATGTTTTCGGATGAGGATATCTGGAATGAAGATGGTTCGTTTGACCGGAAAAAGTTAGCAGCAGTCATCTTTTCAGATGAAAAAAAACGGGATGCATTAAACGGAATCGTACATCCGGCAGTCAAAAAATATATCAGAACTGTTGCGGATACAGAGCGGGAAAATGGAGTGCTGAAAATCCTGGTTTTAGAGGCAGCATTGCTGATTGAAGAACATTATGATGAAATTTGTGACGAACTTTGGTATATTTATACCAGAGAGGATATAAGAAAAGAACGCCTTATGAGATCGCGCGGATATTCCCCGGAGAAAGTACAGCAGATTTTTGACAGTCAGTTACAGGAAGCGGTTTACCGGAAATACTGTAAAGTGGTGATCGATAATAATGGAACGGTGGAAGATGCCATAAGGCAGATTGATTTGGCAATCACAAATATGGAAAATGAGTAGGAGATACTGCAGATGAGCGACGGAAAAGACATGGAACAGCCATTGGTGTTCGGACTTGATATTGGAACGAGAAATGTGGTAGGAACGGTAGGTTACCGTACCGAAGATCAGTTTATCGTTACTGCTCAGTATATCATGCAGCATGATACGAGAGCAATGTTAGATGGACAGATCCACGATATCGGGCGTGTATCAGGGACGATAAGAAAAGTAAAAGAACAGCTGGAAAAACAGATCGGGAAAACGCTGACGGAGGTATGTATCGCTGCCGCAGGCCGTGTGCTTAAGACAGTTACAACGAGTATCAGTTACGATTATCCGGAGGAGAGCGTAGTTACCGGGGAAGACATTCATACACTGGATCTGCTTGGAATTGAGAAAGCGCAGAAAATTTTACAGGAAATGAATGATACCAACTATAAGTTTTACTGTGTTGGTTATTCTGTAGTCAAATATTTCTTGAATGATGAACCGTTTTCTAATATTGAATCCCACAAGGCAGACCGTATTGGTGAAGATATCATCGTAACGTTTTTACCGGAGGATGTTGTGGATGGACTTTATGCAGCCGTAAATCAGGCCGGGCTTGAAGTGGCGAATCTGACATTGGAGCCTATTGCGGCGATCAACGTCGCAATTCCGGAAAGTTATCGTCTGCTGAATATCGCTTTAGTCGATATCGGAGCGGGAACATCCGATATTTCCATCACCAAAGACGGAAGCATCATTGCCTATGGTATGATCCCTCTTGCCGGAGATGAATTAACGGAACTGATCGTGCAGAATTATCTGGTTGATTTTAAAACGGCTGAATATATCAAGCTGCAGAGTACAACAGAAGAGGAGATCACTTATAAAGATATCATGCTGATCGAGCATAAGATTCCGGCAAAAGAAGTGTGGGAGCTGACTGCGCCGGTAGTGGATGAGATGACGACTGCGGTAGCTGCGAAAATCAAAGAATTGAATGGCGACCAGACTGTCAGCGCAGCATTTATCGTTGGCGGTGGCGGTAAGATCCATGGTTATACGAAAATGCTTGCAGAGAAATTAGATCTTCCGGACGTACGAGTGGCACTGCGTGGTGAAGAAGTACTGCAGGAAGTGGTATTTGAACAGCAGGATATCAAGAAGGATCCATTGCTTGTTACACCGATTGGAATCTGTCTGAATTATTATGAACAGAGAAACGGATTTATTATGGTGCGTTTCAATGGAGAGCGCCTCAAATTATATGATAATGATGGATTAACGATCGTGGATGCCGCATTGCAGGCAGGTTTTCCGAATGAGGATCTTTTCCCGAAACGTGGACCGGAACTTACATTTTTTGTAAATGGAGCAAAACGTATCATTCGTGGAGAGCAGGGAGAGTCAGCAGCAGTTTATATGAATGACAGACCAACAAATCTCAATGCGGCATTAGAGCCGAATTGTGAGATTATCATTGAGCCATCTACGGCTGGCAAGCCGGCAACCTGCACATTAGATCAGTTAGAGGAATATACGACAGATTCCGTAGCCTTTGTGGTTAATGGAAATATTATAAGATGCCCGAAATTCTTAGAGGTCAACGGTAAATTAGAGTTTCCTTCCTACCAGATCCAGGAGGGAGATCAGGTGGAAACAAGAAGTTTTTACACAGTAGGACAGCTGGCAGAATTTATGGATGTGGAAGTGAATGTTGAACATGTGATCCTGGTAAATAACCGTCGAGCAACTCTTGATTCATTGATCTATGAAAACTTTACGATTGAATGGACGGTGCGTTCTTATGGCAAACCGTCCTTTCAGCCGGTAGAGCAGGAAGAAGTTCAAACACCGACTGTCGGGGAATATAAGGAAGAAGAGATACCGGATATTGTGGACACGGAAATGAGCGCAGAGGCAGATGGCGCAGAAGTTCAGAATCCTGAAGTACACAATGCTGTGACTGCGGAGGATACAGACGATGCCGGCAATGCGGGCGCAAAAGAAAAGGATTCTGCAGTTACAGATGATGCCGCTACGGTAGAGGAGAGCAAAACGATTACAGACAGTACAGCAGGCGTTAATGGATCTGTTGCAGGAGAGAATGCAGCAGGCATGGATGAAACAGATGTAACAGAGGAGAATGCTGACGGCATGGCTGAAGCAGTGAAAAAAGTTACAGTAGAAGAAAACAGTGCGGCAGTTGCAGAGGAAGACGGCAGCATGGTTCTGGTATACATCAACGGCCAGCCGGTAAAACTTACCGGAAAACCACAGTATATATTTGTAGATATTTTTGATTTCTACGAATTTGATCTTACTGCCTCAAATGGCAGAGCAATCATTACCAATTTAAATGGTGAGAATGCATCGTATTCTGCAGTCTTAAAGACCGGAGATACAATCGAACTTAGATGGAAAGAGAATTAAAAAAATGGAATTATGCAGCATAGCAAGCGGCAGCAGTGGAAACTGTATCTGTGTGGGATCAGATGAAAATCATGTACTCATCGATGCGGGGATCAGTGGAAAACGAATTGAAAACGGACTCAATTCGATCGATTTGAAAACAGAAGAGATGCAGGGGGTTCTTGTAACTCATGAACACATCGATCATATTTCTGGACTTGGCGTGATCGCCAGGCGTTACGGACTTCCGATTTATGCCACGCAGGGTACGATAGATGCTATTTTAAATACAAAGTCAGTCGGCAAAATAGAGGAATCTTTATTTCATGCGATCACGCCGGATCAGCCTTTTGAAATCGGGGATCTTTTGATTGAACCGATTTCAATCTCACATGATGCGGCAGATCCGGTGGCCTATAAGATAAAAAATGAGGAGAAAACGGCGGCGGTAGTGACGGATCTTGGCACATATGATGAAAACATGATTGATAAAATAAAAAATCTGGATGTGCTTTTACTGGAAGCAAATCATGATGTACATATGCTGCAGGTTGGAAGTTATCCGTATCCGTTAAAACAGAGAATTCTTGGGAAAAAAGGACATCTCTCTAACGAACTGTCCGGTCAGCTTTTGGGAGAAGTGCTCCATGACCATTTCAATACGGTTATTTTAGGGCATCTCAGTAAGGAAAATAATTATGCAGAACTTGCATATGAGACTGTCCGGTTAGAGGTGACGATGGGAGAAAATCCATATAAAGGCGATGATTTCCCAATGTATGTGGCAAAGCGGGACGCGCCGTCGGAGAGAATCATTTTTTAGTTTATGATAATAGAATGTTCGCGAAACACGTATTCTATTATATATGACAATATTTTTTTACAGAGTGTGGCCGCTTATGAAGCTTAGTAGAAAAAGTTATAAATGTGCATCTATTTAACAGTGGAAATTATAAAACATGTATGATATGATGATTGATAATAGATTTGCGCTGATTTAGTAAAGCAGAAAAGTGAGGAGAGCAGAGATGGAGAACACAGCAGACAAGACAATTATTACAGTAGTGGGTAAAGATACGGTTGGTATCATTGCAAAAGTATGTACTTATCTTTCCGAAAATGGCGTCAATGTACTTGATATTTCACAGACAATCGTTTCCGGATATTTCAATATGATGATGATCGTTGACATGAATAAATCAACCAGATCATTTGTGGATTGTCAGAAAGATCTCGATGAGATCGGTGCACAGATCGGTGTATCCATCAAGTGCCAGAAAGCTGAGATTTTTGAAAAAATGCATCGTATTTAGAGAGGAAAGCGGCAATGATTAATATATTTGAAGTAAAAGAGACCAACAACATGGTGGAACATGAAAACCTTGATGTCCGCACCATTACGATCGGTATCAGCCTGCTTTCATGCATTGATTCCGATTTGAAAAAATTAAATGAGAACATTTATAACCGTATCACATCAGTTGCCAAAGATCTTGCAAAAGTTGCAGGGGAGATCGAAGCTGAATACGGTATCCCAATTGTCAACAAACGTATTTCCGTTACTCCGATTGCACTGATCGGTGGTGCAGCCTGCAAGACACCGGAAGATTTTGCAACGATCGCAGATACAATGGACCGTGCTGCAGAAGCAATCGGTGCAGATCTGATCGGCGGTTATTCCGCACTGGTATCAAAAGGCATGACAAAAGCAGATGAGATGCTGATCCGTTCTATCCCGATAGCACTTTGCCGGACGAACCGTGTCTGCAGTTCCGTAAACCTTGCGTCCACAAAGACCGGTATCAATATGGATGCGGTGCGTCTGATGGGAGAGATTTTGTTGGAGGTTGCAGAGCGCTCAAAAGACCGTGATTCTGTGGATTGTATGAAGCTGGTTGTATTCTGCAACGCACCGGATGACAACCCGTTTATGGCAGGAGCTTTCCACGGTGTGACAGAGGCTGATGCAGTGATCAACGTCGGAGTCAGCGGACCGGGTGTTGTAAAGACAGCACTTGAGAAAGTGCGTGGCGAGAATTTTGAGGTACTCTGCGAGACCATCAAAAAGACCGCATTTAAGGTAACAAGAGTCGGACAGTTAGTCGCACAGGAGGCATCCAGACGTCTTTCAATTCCGTTTGGT
>OLZE01001334.1_pt1 | contig 12634 bp, 8 predicted proteins | sample 1674091 | NCBI WGS metagenome assembly OLZE01 (sample SAMEA103958143, study PRJEB25191) | human gut metagenome | biome: human-associated habitat [ENVO:00009003]; feature: intestine environment [ENVO:2100002]; material: feces | place: Germany | collected 2013/2015
TCGAAGGGGGAAGTTCTGTGTCAGCTCCTAAAATTCACTTGATTTTTAAAAAGGTGCGTAGAATGGCTCAGACACTGCTGCCTCCGCCCTGCCCCGGGTCAGCTCCCGCAGCTGTTCCAGCAGCGGACCTTCGGTGTGTTCCGGCATCTGCCAGCGCAGGGTGACCCGGTCGGTGAACTCCGGCGCAGCCTGCTTTGCCCCGGCGGCGTCGATGAGCAGGGATGCCCGCTCGTAAAGAGAATAGTCCACCGTCACGCGCAGCTCCACCACACTGCGCACCGTGACCACCTCGGCGGCTTCCAGCGCCCGGGCGGTGGCTGTGGTGTAGGCCCGGACGAGGCCCCCTGTGCCCAGCAGCACACCGCCGAAGTACCGGGTGACGACCACGATGAGGTCGGTCAGGCCGCTGTGCTGCAAGACCTCCAGCGCAGGCGTCCCCGCCGTCTTGGCCGGTTCGCCGTCGTCGGAGTAGCGCTCCCGGCTGCCCTCCCGCAGACGGTAGGCATAGACGTTGTGGCGGGCGGTGCGGTTGGCCGCACGCACCTGCTCCAGAAAGGCCACGGCCTTTTCCTCGCTGTCTGCAAAGGAGAGCTGCGCGATAAAGCGGCTTTTCTTCTCTTCATATTCTCCGATGGCCGTGCCTCGGATGGTGCGGTAATCCTCCACGCTGGTTCCTCCTGCTTTTCATCAATGAGATAAGTATAGCATAAACCGCCCCAAAGAAAAAGCCCGCCCGTGCCAGCGGCACAGACGGACTCATTTTTCATGTCAGGTTCAGCGGATCTCGATGCCCAGCTTGAACTTCAGGTTGCCCAGCACCTTCTTGACGGTGCGCTCCACCTGCTCGGCGGAGACTTCGGCAGCGGGGTCGGACAGGGTCAGGGAGAAGGCCATGCTCTTCTTGCCCTCGCCGAGGTTCGCGCCCCGGTAAATATCGAACAGCTTGACCTCGGTGATGAGGGAGCTTGCCTTCTTGATGGTGTCCTCGATCTCGCCGCAGGTGACCTTTTCCTCGCAGACAAGGGCCAGGTCACGCTTGACGGCAGCGTAGGGGCTCAGCGGCTTATAGCGCAGCTCACCGTCCACGCAGGACATCAGCGCCTCATAGTCCAGCTCACCCAGATAGATGTTCTGGCTGTCCTTCTGGTCCTTTGCGATCTCCAGCTCGCCGTTGATCTCATTGGAGAGCTTACCGAACACGCCCAGACGCTTGCCGTTGCAGTAGACAGCAGCGCTGATGCCCGGGTGGAGCCACGGGGCGGTCTCGCGCTCGTAGGTGAAGGTCAGGTCAAAGCCTGCGGCCAGCGCCTCCATTGCACCCTTGACGGTGAAGAAGTCCTCCTCGGGGCCAAAGGCACCAATGCAGAGGGTCTGCCGCTCATGGGGATGCTCGCTGATGGGCAGCTCCTTGGCCAGATAGACGGGAGCCATCTCGAACAGGCGGCCCTCGGCATTGCCCTTCTTGAGGTTGTCCACGATGACATTCAGCATGGACGGGGTCAGCAGGGTGCGCATGATGGACAGGTTCTCGCTGATGGGATTCAGGATGCGGATGGCCTTGCGGGCGGCATCCTCAGCGGGGATGTGCAGCATATCCAGCTCCGCGTTGGAGTAGAAGGCCAGGGTGGAGGCCTCATAGAAGCCCTGTGCAGCCAGCAGGCGCTTGGTCTTGAGCTGCTGCTTCTGTGCATAATTCAAGCCGCCGTTGGTGACAGAGGCGGTGTTCAGGAAGGTGGGGTTGATGTGGTCATAGCCGTACTCACGGATGACCTCCTCCGCCAGATCGGGGAAGCTCTCCACATCCTCACGGTAGAGAGGAGCAGACACATCCCAGCTGCCATCGGCCTGCACATCCACAGTGAACTCCAGGCGCTGCAGGATATCGATCATGGTCTGCTCGGGCACAGTGATGCCCAGCACACCGCAGATCTTGGCAGGGGTGGTCACGATGTGCTTGCGCTCCAGCGGGCGGCCATCGGTCAGGTCATACTCGAGGGTGGTGATATCGCCGCAGTCCAGCTCCTGGATCAGGTGCAAGGCACGGGCCAGGCCCAGCTCGGGAGAGTTGCGGTCCACACCCTTTTCATAGCGGGCAGAGGAATCACTGTTCTGGCCCAGGGCACGGCTGGTCTTGCGGACGCAGTCACGGGCAAAGGTAGCGCACTCGAACAGCAGGCTGGTGGTGTTCTCATCCATGCCGGAGTTGGCACCGCCCATGATGCCGGCCAGAGCCACAGGCTTCTCGGCATCGCAGATGACCAGATTGTTGGGGTTCAGGGTGAACTCCTTTTCATCGAGGGTCACGATCTTCTCGCCCTCGTGGGCACGGCGCACATCAATGGTGCGGCCGGCGACCTTGTTCAGATCAAAGGCGTGCATGGGCTGGCCCATTTCCAGCAGGGTGTGGTTGGTGATATCCACCACATTGCTGATGGAGCGCAGGCCGCACAGGGCCAGATGGCGCTTCATCCAGCGAGGAGATTCGCCCATGCGGATGTTGCGAACGTAATGCGCCATATAGCGGGGGCACAGGTCAGGGGCCTCCACCTGGACGGTGATGGGAGCATCCGGCTCGCAGACAGCCTTGTAGTCCATGGCGGGCATGTGCAGGGGCTTGCCCAGAATGGCAGCGACCTCGCGGGCAATGCCCAGCACGGACTGGCAGTCGGGGCGGTTTGCGGTGATGGAGATATCGAAGATATAGTCATCCAGGCCGACAACGGGTGCGATGTCGGTGCCGGGAACGGAATCCTCGGGCAGGATGAGCAGGCCATAGACCTCAGAGCCCGGGAACAGGTCATCGTTCAGGCCCAGCTCCTCGCCGGAGCAGAGCATACCGTTGGACTCCACGCCCTGCATCTTGCGGGCCTTGATCTTGATGCCGCCGGGCAGGGTGGAGCCGTCCAGCGCGGCGGGCACACAGTCGCCCAGCTTCATGTTCGAAGCGCCGGTGCTGATGCGGATGTCGTGGCCGTAGCTGCCGCAGTCCACGACGCACTTGGTCAGATGGGTGCCCTCCTGAGGCTCCATCTCCACGATCTTACCCACGACCACCTTGCTGATGCCGGCGTCCAGCGGGATCAGCTCCTCGACCTCAAAGCCGCAGGAGAAGAGCTTCTCTTCAAGCTCCTGTGCGGTAACGTCAATATCGACGAGTTCTTTTAACCAACTGAAAGGTACTTTCATTGTTTGCTCTCTCCCCTCTTATTCGTGGAACTGCTTGAGGAACTGCAGGTTGTTCTCAAACATCAGGCCGATGTTGTTGATGCCGTACTTCAGCATGGCGATGCGCTCGATGCCAATGCCGAAGGCGAAGCCGGAATACTCATCCGGGTCAATGTTGCAGTTCTCCAGCACCTTGCGGTTGACAACACCGCCGCCCAGAACTTCGATCCAGCCGGTGTGTTTGCACAGGGGGCAGCCCTTGCCGCCGCACTCAAAGCAGCTGACATCGACCTCCACACTGGGCTCGGTGAAGGGGAAGTAAGAGGGACGCAGGCGGGTGCGGGTGTCCTTGCCGAACAGCTTCTGCACAAAGGTGTTCAGCGCGCCCTGCAGGTCGCCCAGCGTGATGCCCTTATCCACCACCAGACCCTCCATCTGATGGAACATGGGGCTGTGGGTGGCATCGGAATCGGAACGGAACACACGGCCGGGGATCAGCACCTTGATGGGCGGCTTCTGGCTGTCCATGGTGCGGATCTGGCCGCCGGAGGTCTGGGTGCGGAGCAGGAACTCATCGGACAGGTAGAAGGTATCCTGCATGTCGCGGGCGGGGTGATCCTTGGGCACGTTCAGGCGGGTGAAGTTGTGGTCGTCGTCCTCGATCTCAGGTGCGTCAGCCACGGCAAAACCCATGCCGGAGAACACGTCGATGATCTGGTTGGTGACCAGCGTCAGGGGGTGCAGACCACCCACCGTGCGGGTCTTGGCGGGCAGGGTGATGTCCACAGTCTCAGCGGCGTTGCGGGCGGCCAGCTCGGCCTCCTTCACCTTGGCGGCGGCGGCATCGTAGTCTGCCTGCACCTTCTGCTTGAGCTCGTTGATGATCTTGCCCATGGCGGGGCGCTCTTCGGGCGCGACAGAGCGCAGATTCTTCATCAGCGCGGGGATCTTGCCGTTTTTGCTCAGATATTCCTGCCAGAACGAGGCCAGCGTCTCCTTGGAAGAGACCTGACCGAGGCTCTCTGCGGCCTGTTTGGCCAGCTCGTCGATCATTGCTTGCATGGAAATTCTCTCCTTCTCAGTTCGTGTTTTCAAAGCGGGGCAGCAAAAAAGGCCCCGTCCCCTGCCGGGCCATTTCTGGCCGGACAAAAGGGACGAAGCCTTTGCAAATCCAATGCTCCGCGGTACCACCCGGTTTCCGCCCTGCACAAAGAAGGGCGGCTCTCAAACGCCGTAACGGGGCGCGCCGTCCTGTCCTAATAGAAGCCGTTCGGGCAGGCCGCTCAGGAGCGAACTTCGGCACACACCCACGCGGAAGCCCTTTCAGCCGGTGAAGCTTCTCTCTTTGCTGTGGAACTGCGTGCGTACTCTCTCCGTCGCTGCGTTTCAAGATATTCAGGTTTCATAACCGGATATCATCTTACCACACTTTGGGCCTGTTTGCAAGCCGGGGCGGTACTTTTTCCCTGAATTTTACGGTTTTGCTTGTGTTTTGGCCGAAAGTATGGTATTATAAGCGTAACGTTTTACTGAAAGGAGGGTACACCCAGATGGGTTGGAATGGCTGTATATTTTTCAAAAAAGGTCAGATTTAATACGTTCCGGCTCGAAGTGTACCCTTTTATTGGAAACAAAACCTCTCAGTCTGCGCTTTGGCGCAACCAGTTCCTCTAGTAGGGGAGCTAAATCGAGAAAACCTTTCAGCAAGACGTGGAGCATGATTTTCAGCGCCGCGCAGCTTTGCTGTGGGGCGCTTTTGTTTTGGAAGCGGCCTCACCCTCTCCGTCATTGCTTCGCAATGCCACCTCTCCCAGAGGGAGAGGCAACGCATATCCCAGATTCAGCAGCAGCTAACCGTGGGATAGCAATTGGCTCTCCCTTTGGGAGAGCTGGCGCGCAGCGCCTGAGAGGGCGCAATCCATGGCATAGGTTCTTGCTTCCGTTTGCAAGGGTACACTTTCTATTTTGAAATTTCACAACGACAAATAGAAAGGGTGTTCCCCATGAAACATAAACTCAATTTGAAAAAGCAGCTTGCCTGCATTTACACTGCCGATTTCTTCTCCGGCCTGCGCATCACGGATGCGGTATGGGTGGCCCTGCTGGCGGCCCGGGGCTTCTCTCTGTGGGAGATCGGCCTGGCCGAAAGCGTGTTCCATGTTGTCAGCCTGCTGTGTGAAGTGCCCAGCGGCATGGCGGCAGACCTGCTGGGTCGGAAAAAGACCCTCGTGTCCGGCGGCGTGTGCATGGTCCTGCAAAGCCTGCTGATGGCCTTTGCGTCAGACCTGTTCACCATCTGCTTTGCCATGGGGTTGAACGCGCTAGCCATGACCATGTTCTCCGGCACCTCCACGGCGCTGCTCTATGACAGCCTGAAGCAGGAGGACTGCGAGGAGAGATACATTCAGGTCTCCGCCAACGGCTCCCAGATCTCCATGCTGGCCAACGCCATAGGCTCCATGGCCAGCATTCTGAACCAGTTTCTCGGCTACGCGGGCTTTTATCTGCTGAACGCCGCCTTTGAGGGTGCTTCCGCCCTTGCCAATATGCTGCTTGCGGAGCCCATCGTCACTGAGTCGCAGGCCAGCCGGGAAAAGCACCCGCTGCACGCTCTGCCCGAACAGTTCCGCCAGCTGGTGCGGGACAGCCTGCATGTCCTGCACACCTGCCCAATGGCGGTGAAGCTTATCGCATCCAGCGCCCTCATCAGCGTGCCCAGCTACCTGACCAAAATGTTTTTGCAGCAGCGGCTCGTTGAGCTGGGCTGGCCCACGGAGCTGCTCTTCCTTCCCCTGCTGCTGGGCGGTCTGGCCTGCGTGGCGGGTACCGAGATCGGCCGCCGGGTGAGATGCCGCTCCATGCGGCGGCTCTACACAGCCTGTGCCCTGCTCTGCGGTGTGGGCACTCTGCTGGTGGGTGCTGCACCTGCCTGGGGCGGCATCCTGGGCATGATGCTGGTGCAGGGTGTGCTGGAGGTCTATCTGCTCCACGAGAGCCAGAAGCTGAACGATGCCATCCCCAGTGACCAGCGAGCCACCCTCATCAGCGTGGACGGCATGGCCTACAGCCTGCTGATGATCCCCGCAAGTCCTCTGGTGGGTGCCGCCGGCGATGCCTTCGGGCAGGCCGGTGCGGGCCTTGCCCTGCTGGGCGGGGTCATCGTGCTGAGCGGCGTGGCGCTCTTGGGGAAAAAGCCGCAGGAATCCTGATACAGCAAAAAGCGGATGCGTTCCGGTGGGAGCGCATCCGCTTTGTTATTTTGCTCAGAACCGCCGCCAGGTGTCCGGCATAAAGAACACCAGCATGGGGAAGATCTCCAGACGGCCCGCCAGCATGTCAAAGATCATAACCAGCTTGGCGGGGTTGGAGTAGCTGCCAAAGTTCATCATGGGGCCCACCTGGGCAAGGCCCGGGCCGATGTTGTTCAACGTGGCGGCAATGGCGGTGAAGTTGGTCACCATATCAAAGTCATCCAGACTGATGAGGAAGAAGGATGCCGCAAAGATGAAGATGTAGGCCGCCACATAGACATTGGTGGCGCGGATGGTCTCATGGTTGACCACCTTGCCGTCCATCCGGACAGGGGCAACCACCTGCGGGTGAAGGGCCTGCTTGAGCTCCTTGCCCACAGTCTTGCCCATCAGCAGGAGGCGGCTGACCTTTATGCCGCCGCCGGTGCTGCCTGCGCAGGCACCCACAAACATCAGCATGACAAGGATCTCCTTGGAGAGGGTGGGCCACAGGTCAAAATCGCAGCTGGAAAAACCTGTGGTGGTAATGATGGAGCCCACCTGGAAGGCGGCGTGGCGCAGGGCCTCGCCCAAGCCGTTGTACATGCTGTAAATGTTGGCCGTGATGATGACCACAGCCACACCGATGATCACAAAGTAGGCGCGCACCTCCTCACTGGCGGCAGCGCGGCGGAAGCGGCGCATCAGCAGCAGGAAATAGGCGTTGAAGTTCACGCCAAACAGGATCATAAAGATGGTCACGACCCACTGGACATAGGGCGACATGCCGGCAAAACTGTCATTGCGGAAGCCGAAGCCGCCGGTGCCCGCTGTGCCAAAGGAGGTCAGCAGAGACTCAAACACCGGCATCCCGCCGAACAACAGGAACAAGAACTCGATGACAGTCAAGCCAAAATAAATGCCATAGAGGATCTTTGCCGTGGACTGCACCTTGGGCACCAGCTTATCCACCTGGGGGCCGGGGCTTTCGGCTTTCATCAGGTTAACATGGGAACCACCGGTCAGGGGCAGCAGGGAGAGCAGGAACACCAGAACGCCCATGCCGCCGATCCAGTGGGTGAAGCTGCGCCAGAACAGGATGCCGTTGGGCAGGCCCTCCACGGCGGGCAGGATGCTGGCACCGGTGGTGGTGAAGCCCGACACCGTCTCAAAGAGGGCGTCCACCGGGTTCGGGATGCAGCCGGTGAGGACGAAGGGCACGGCGCCTACGATACTGATGGCGATCCAGCTCAGCGCCGTGGCCGCGAAGCCCTCCCGCATATAGAACACCTTGCTGCGGGGCTTGATGGTCCGCAGCCCGAGGCCCAGCGCCGCGCTGATGGCCGCCGTCAGCAGGAACACGCCCATGACAGCCCACTCGGCGTAGATGAGGCTCGTCGCCGCCGGAAGCAGCAGCAAAACGCCCTCGATCATCAGGATATAGCCCAGCAGACGAAAGACGATCGCATAATTCATACGTTCTGTCCCCCGTTACCCTTCCACGATGTCCCGCAGGTCGTGCAGGCCGTGCTCCAGCGTGACGACGATGACATTGTCGCCCACCTGAATGCGGTCGCCGCCGCGGGGGATGAGGATGCGGTCGCCGCGGGTGATGCAGCAGAGCAGCAGGTTCTTTTTCAGATGCAGCTGGCTCAGCGGCACGCCGGTGGCCTGGCTCTCCTCGTGGACGGTGAACTCCAGCGCCTCCACGCGGTCATCGAGGATGCGGTAGAGGGTCTTGATGTTGTTGCCGGCCTCGTTCTGCAATGCACGGACGTACTGCACGATGTAATCGCAGGTCATGTACTTGGGGTAGACGATGCTGCCCAGATCAAGCCCGGCCAGGATATCGTCAAATTCCAGGCGGTTGATCTTGGTGACCAGCTTGCCATTGGAATGCTTCTTGGCAAAGAGAGTCAGCAGGACATTTTCCTCGTCGATGTTGGTCAGGGCCACAAAGGCCTCAGTGGAGGTCAGGCCCTCGGAGAGCAGGAACTCGCGGTTGGAGCCGTCCTCACACAGGATCTGTGCCTCGGGCAGGGCCTGGGCCAGCACATCGCAGCGGGCAGGGTCCCGCTCCACGATCCGCACCCGGACATGGTTTTCCAGCAGCTCCTGGCTCAGGTAGAAGGCAATGGCACCGCCGCCCACGATGAGGGCATTGCGCACCGGGCGCACGGCCAGATGGATGCGCTGGAAGAACTCGTGGGCCTTTTCCTGCGTTGCAAGGAAGGTGACCTGATCGCCGGTCTGGAGCACAAAGTTACCGTTGGGGATGATGACCCCGCCGTCGCGCTCCACGGCGCAGACCAGGATATCGCTCTTGAGCCGGGTGGGGATCTCCCGGATGGCCACGCCGTCCAGTGCCTGTGCCTCGGTCAGGGTGAACTTGATCAGCCGCACCCGGCCTTCCGCAAAGGTATCGATCTTGCTGGCACCGGGGAAGCGCAGCAGGTGGGAGATCTCCCGCGCCGCCGCCATCTCCGGGTTGATGATGGCCGAAATGCCGATCTGCTTTTTGATGAAGTCCAGCTCATGGCTGTAGGAGGGGTTGCGCACACGGGCAATGGCGTGGCAGTGGCCCGCCTTTTTGGCAAACATGCAGCAAAGCAGGTTCAGCTCGTCCGAGCCGGTGACTGCAATGAACACGTCCGCCTCCTCGATCCCTGCCTCGGACAGCGTTATGATGGAGGAGCCGTTGCCGGTAATGCCCATCACGTCATAGGATTCGCTGATATGCTCCACACGGGCCTTGTTGGTATCGATGACCGTGACATTGTGGCCTTCCTCGCTGAGCTGTCGTGCCAGCGCTGTGCCGACCTTGCCGCAGCCCACCAGAATGATCTTCATAGAAAAATGTCCTTTCCGTCCCTCCCTCCTTGCGGGAAGGATGCTTTCTCAGTAGCGCTCCACGCCGTCCTTGGTGACCAGGGCGTAGACCAGCGGGGCCTCCTCGGGCTTTTCCGCACCATAGGCCAGACCGCTGCGGTACTCCGCAGCAGCGGCTTCAAACTTATCTGCCGCACCGTAGAAGGTAGCCAGGCTTTCGCCCTTGTGCACATAGTCGCCGCGCTTTTTGTGCAGGGTGATGCCGGCCGCAAAGTCCAGCGGGTCTCCCTTCTTCTGGCGGCCAGCGCCCAGCAGCACACTGGCAGAGCCGATCTTCTCGGCATCGTTGGCCACGATGTAACCATCCTGCTCGGCCAGCAGCTCAAAGCTGGCTGCGGGCTGCTCAAACAGGCTGTAATCGTCCAGCACGCGGGTGTCGCCGCCCTGGGCCGCAAACATCTCCTTGCACTTGGCAAAGGCAGAGCCGTCCGCGATCACAGCCTGTGCCATGGCACGGCACTCCGCTGGGGTACCCTTGCCTGCCAGCACCAGCATATTGGCGGCCAGCTGCAGGCAGACCTCGGTCAGGTCGGCAGGGCCCTTGCCCTTGAGCACGTCCATACTCTCCATAACCTCAAGGCTGTTGCCGATATTGCGGCCCAGCGGGGTGTCCATATCCGTGATCATGGCGGCCACCCGGCGGCCATGATGGGTGCCGATGGCAACCATCAGCTCAGCCAGCTCAATGCTCTGGTCCACGGTCTTCATAAAGGCACCGGTGCCGGTGGTCACATCCAGCAGGATGGCATCAGAGCCGGAGGCCAGCTTCTTGGACATGATGGAAGAGGCGATCAGCGGGATGCAGCTGACCGTGGCGGTCACATCCCGCAGGGCGTACATCTTCTTATCCGCCACGGCAATGCCCTCGCTCTGGCCAATGACCGACAGCCCGATCTTGTTCACCTGGGCAAAGAACTCCTCCTGCGAAAGGGCAGTTCTGGTGCCGGGCACGCTCTCCATCTTGTCAATGGTGCCGCCGGTATGGCCCAGACCGCGGCCGCTCATCTTGGCGATCTTTACACCGCAGGCCGCCACCACAGGGGCGATCACAAGGGTGGTCTTATCGCCCACGCCGCCGGTGGAGTGCTTATCCACCTTGATGCCGGGGATGGGGGAAAGATCGACCATCACGCCGCTGTGGGCCATCACGTCCGTCAGCTCGGCTGTTTCTTCGTTGGTCATGCCGCGCAGGTAGACCGCCATCATCCAGGCAGCCATCTGGTAATCGGCCACTTCCCCACTGACAAAGCCGTTGACAATGGCTTCCAACTCTTCCCGGGTGTGGGTACCGCCATCGCGCTTTTTCGCGATCAGATCATAAATACGCATCGCAATTCTCCTGTCTGACAGTATGACTTTCAATAAATTCCATTATAACAGACTTTTTGACAAAGGCAATCCACATTCCGTCTCCTTTGTCGGGTTTTGAACACCAAGGGCGCAGCTGCCCGGAAAAGCAGCTGCGCCCTTGGAACAAACCTCGCTCAGCGGGAACCCTTGTCGTAAGGGATACCCTCAGCCTTGGGGGCCATGCTGTTTTTGGAGGTAAAGGCCAGAATGATCATGGATGCGATGAACGGCATCATGTTATAGATGTTGCTGGACCAGTGGAGCTGCGCCAGGAAGGTGGAGTCCGCAATGTTTGCCAGACTCTTGAACACGGCAAAGAACATGGCGGCGGCACAGATGTTGAAAGGCTTCCACTGACCAAAGATCATAACAGCCAGTGCAAGGAAGCCCGCGCCAGCCACGCCGACCTCAAAGTTCCAGGTCTGCACCGGGGGCACGATATATGCCAGACCGCCGATAGCGCCCAGCGCACCGGAAAGCAGCACACCCGCGTAGCGCATCTTGTAGACGTTGATGCCCACAGAATCGGCTGCCTGAGGATGTTCGCCGCAGGCGCGCAGACGCAGACCGAAGCGGGTCTTGTACAGCACCACATAGCTGATGACGAGCAGCACGATGCCCAACGGCACAAAGATGCTCAGCTCCAGGCCGCCGATGCTGAACAGGAACGGCTTGTTGGAATAGTTCAGCTTGGCGCTGCCGCTGTCGCTGAAATACTTTGCAATGACCACGGCTATGGCGGTGGCCAGCAGGTTCAGGGCCGTGCCGCCGATGGTCTGGTCCGCTTTCAGGTTGATGGAGGCAAAGGCCAGCAGCAGGCTGTACACCATGCCGGCCAGCGCAGCCACCAGGACCGAGATCAGCACCACCAGGAACGGCGACATGTCGGCCGGAAGCATGGTCAGGGTCAGAACACCCGCCACACCGCCGATGACCATGATGCCTTCCAGCGCGATGTTGATGATGCCGGAGTGCTCACTGAACATACCGCCCAGTGCCACCAGCATCAGGACGATGCCATACAGCAGGGTATATTTGATCAAAAGCAGCATCTTACTTGCCCTCCTTCTTCGCGTTGGCCTTTTCCGCCGGGGCAGGCTCTGCGTTCACATTGGTCTTGTCCGCATTCTTGAACAGCAGCTTCTGGATCTTGCCGCGGAACAGCATAGAGAATGCACACAGGTAGATGATGATGCCGCTGATCAGGTCGGCGATCTCCGTGGGGTAATACTTGGTGGAAAGGAAGGTGCCGCCCACCGAGATGTGGGAGATGAACAGGGCCGAGAAGATGGTGCCAATGGGGTTGGAGCTTGCCAGCAGGGCAACGGAGATGCCGTTGAAGCCCATGGCGGGCAGGCTGGTGGAGTTCAGGGGGTTCCACTGGCCCACGTTGGACAGGTAGAACAGGCCCGCGCCAAAGCCTGCCAGCGCACCGGCAATGGCCATGGAGAGGATGATGTTCTTCTTTTCGTTGATACCGGCGTAGCGGGCAGCACTCTTATTCAGGCCGACCGCCTTCAGCTCATAGCCAAAGGTGGTCTTGTTCAGCACCACCCAGATCAGGATGGCAACCACAGCGGCCAGGAAGATGGCAATGGTGGTGCTGTTGGTCTGGAACAGCTTGTTCAGGCCGAAGTCCGGGATAACGGACTGGGCGAAATCCGCGTTCTTGCCCAGGTTCAGGGTGCGGGTGTTGCGCACATCGTACATGGGGCCGGTGCCGTTCTGGTAGACCAGCTCATTGACGAGGTACAGGCCGATCCAGTTGAACATGATGGAGGTAATGACCTCGTTGATGTTGAAGTAGGCCTTGAAGAAACCGGGGATGGCACCCCACAGACCGCCCAGAATGGCCGCAGCCAGCAGGCAGACGAACCAGGGCAGCTTGAGCATGATGGCACAGTAGAGGGCACCGTAAGCGCCCAGCGTGTACTGACCGGCGGCACCGATGTTGAACAGGCCGGTCTTGAAGGCAAAGCCCACGGAAAGGCCGGTCATGA
>OLZE01001337.1_pt1 | contig 12590 bp, 9 predicted proteins | sample 1674091 | NCBI WGS metagenome assembly OLZE01 (sample SAMEA103958143, study PRJEB25191) | human gut metagenome | biome: human-associated habitat [ENVO:00009003]; feature: intestine environment [ENVO:2100002]; material: feces | place: Germany | collected 2013/2015
CCTTGAAAAAGGTGTAAATCAGTTAGCGGATACAGTAAAAGTGACACTCGGACCAAAAGGAAGAAATGTCGTTCTTGACAAATCTTTCGGAGCGCCGCTTATTACAAACGATGGTGTGACGATTGCAAAAGAGATCGAATTGGAAGACGGATTTGAAAATATGGGAGCGCAGCTTATCAGAGAAGTTGCTTCTAAGACGAACGATGTGGCAGGAGATGGAACAACAACGGCAACAGTGCTTGCGCAGGCAATGGTACATGAGGGAATGAAGAACCTGGCAGCAGGAGCGAACCCGATCATCCTCAGAAAAGGAATGAAAAAAGCAACAGATGTTGCAGTAGAAGCAATCAAGAACATGAGCCAGGCAATTAACGGAAAAGCTCAGATCGCTAATGTAGCCGCAATCTCTGCAAGTGATGAGCAGGTTGGACAGCTGGTTGCAGACGCTATGGAGAAGGTTTCCAAGGATGGTGTTATCACTGTTGAGGAGTCCAAGACCATGCATACAGAGCTTGACCTTGTTGAAGGTATGCAGTTTGACCGTGGATATATTTCCGCATATATGGCAACAGACATGGAGAAGATGGAAGCTGTTCTTGATGATCCATATATCCTGATCACAGACAAGAAGATTTCCAATATCCAGGAGATTCTTCCGGTTCTTGAGCAGATCGTTCAGTCTGGTGCAAGACTTCTTATTATCGCTGAGGATATCGAGGGTGAGGCACTTACAACTCTGATCGTGAATAAACTGCGTGGAACATTCAATGTTGTGGCAGTAAAAGCACCGGGATATGGTGACAGAAGAAAAGAGATGCTTCAGGATATCGCAATTCTGACAGGCGGACAGGTGATTTCTGAAGAACTTGGATTTGATCTTAAAGAAACTACAATGGATCAGCTTGGACGTGCAAAATCTGTTAAGGTTCAGAAAGAGAATACAGTTATCGTTGACGGATGTGGAGACAAGAACGCAATCGCAGATCGTGTTGGACAGATCAAGAAAGCAATCGAAGAGACAACATCTGATTTCGACAGAGAGAAACTTCAGGAGAGACTTGCAAAACTTGCAGGCGGAGTTGCTGTTATCCGTGTAGGTGCAGCTACAGAGACAGAGATGAAAGAAGCTAAACTTCGTATGGAAGATGCTCTGAATGCTACAAGAGCAGCAGTTGAAGAAGGAATCATCGGTGGTGGTGGATCCGCATACATCCATGTTTCTAAGAAGGTAAAAGAATTCGCAGAGACTCTTGAGGGAGATGAGAAGACAGGTGCCAAGATTATCCTGAAAGCACTGGAAGCTCCTCTGGCTCAGATCGCAAAGAATGCAGGACTTGAGGGAGCAGTTATTGTAAACAAAGTAAGAGAGTCTGAAGTAGGAACAGGATTCGATGCTTACAATGAGACATATGTAGATATGGTTGAGAAGGGAATCCTTGATCCAGCGAAGGTTACAAGAAGTGCTCTTCAGAACGCAACAAGTGTTGCTTCTACACTTCTTACAACAGAGTCTGTTGTATCTACAATTAAAGAGGATACACCGGCTATGCCAGCAGGCGGAGCAGGTGGAATGGGAATGATGTAATCTATCCATCAGGAAGATTTGCAGAATTTCTATAAGAATAGAATAAAAGAGCTGTTACATAGAGATCTGTAGCAGCAGGAACAGAGGGTTCTATCACATTTTCGTAATGTCAGATAGAACCTTTTGTTTGTTCTAAAAAAGGCTCAGTTTGTCGCATAGATAATAAATAAAGGAGTACTTATAAGTAAAACTTAATAATAAAGGTTAAAATAAATCAATACAAATTATGAGCACATCAGGGAAAATACTCTTGACATCCTTCGGGAATTTCTGTAGTATATCAGTTAATAATTACAAAAGATTTTTAGATACATTAACTGCCATTTCAAAGCAGTTTCATGGGTTCTTAAGAAAGAGAGGTAAAGTATAATGGGTAAGATTATAGGGGAAGGTATTACATTTGATGATGTTCTTCTTGTACCGGCTTATTCAGAAGTAATTCCGAATCAGGTAGATCTGTCAACACATCTGACAAAGAAAATCGTATTGAATATTCCGATGATGAGTGCAGGAATGGATACTGTTACAGAACATAGAATGGCAATCGCTATGGCTCGCCAGGGTGGAATCGGAATCATCCATAAGAATATGTCTATTGAAGCACAGGCAGAGGAAGTTGATAAGGTGAAGCGTTCTGAGAATGGTGTTATTACAGATCCTTTCTTTCTTTCACCGGAGCATACACTTGAAGATGCAAATGACCTGATGGCAAAATACCGTATTTCAGGTGTGCCGATTACAGAGGGACGTAAACTTGTCGGAATCATCACAAACCGTGACCTGAAGTTCGAGACAGATTTCTCTAAGAAGATCAAAGAATCCATGACTTCAGAAGGACTTGTTACAGCAAAAGAAGGAATCACATTAGAGGAAGCAAAAAAGATTCTTGCCAAAGCAAGAAAAGAGAAACTTCCGATCGTAGATGATGAAGGTAATCTGAAAGGACTTATCACGATCAAAGATATTGAGAAACAGATCAAGTACCCACTGTCAGCAAAGGATGAGCAGGGAAGACTTCTCTGTGGAGCAGCTGTTGGTATCACAGCAAACTGTCTGGAGCGTGTAGAAGCACTTGTGAAATCTCATGTAGATGTTGTTGTTATGGACTCTGCACATGGTCATTCAGCGAATGTTATCCGCACAGTGAAGATGGTTAAGGATGCATTCCCGGATCTTCAGGTGATCGCTGGAAATGTAGCTACAGGAGAAGCTGCAAGAGCACTGATCGAAGCTGGTGTAGATGCAGTTAAAGTTGGTATCGGACCTGGATCTATCTGTACAACACGTATCGTTGCAGGTATTGGTGTACCTCAGATTTCAGCTGTTATGGACTGTTATGAAGTAGCAAAAGAGTATGGTATTCCGATCATCGCTGACGGTGGTATCAAGTACTCAGGAGATATGACAAAAGCAATCGCAGCAGGTGCGAATGTATGTATGATGGGAAGCATCTTTGCAGGATGTGATGAAAGCCCGGGAACATTCGAACTGTACCAGGGAAGAAAATATAAAGTATATCGTGGAATGGGATCCATCTCAGCGATGGAGAACGGAAGTAAAGACCGTTATTTCCAGGAGAATGCAAAGAAACTTGTTCCGGAAGGAGTCGAAGGACGTGTTGCATATAAGGGATCTGTAGAAGATACAGTATTCCAGCTCATGGGTGGACTTCGTTCAGGAATGGGATATTGTGGAACACATACAGTTGAAGAGCTTAAAGAGAACGGAAGATTTGTGAAGATCTCTGCGGCATCACTGAAAGAAAGTCATCCACATGACATTCATATTACAAAAGAAGCTCCGAACTACAGTGTAGACGAGTAAATTGAAGGTTTGCAGATTGCCTGCAGACAGATAAATGGAAGTACTGCGGATATTCCGCATTACCTGACGGGATGAAAAATCACATCCCTGATATAATAAAATAATATATAGGAACGCCTTGAGGAATTCCCGGAGGTTCAGTGAGAGCTGGATCTACCGGGAATTTCCCTTTTATACGAATATAAAACAGTTAAGACAAAATTCATAAATGGTTAAGAAACATATGGTATAATAGCTGAAATAAGAAGATGTTTGTTTTAAACGATGGAAATGAGAGAATTAAAAATCAGGAGAAATACCGAATGAGTACGTCAAGACGAAAGCAGCTGGCAGGGCGGAAAACATTGCCGAAGAATACACGAAGGAAGAAAAAGCGAGGCAGAAAAATGTTGCGGATCATAATGATCCCATTAATGATTTTACTGCTTTTTCTTCTTTTTAAATCCTGTATACAAAAGAAAAATCAATATGCTGATGTGGATGCTACGCAGCCGGAGATGGATATACAGTTGTTAGATGTAAATCCGTATTCCAGACCAGGGACAACAATTGACCATGTGAATGGGATTGTTGTCCATTACACAGCGAATCCGGGGAGTACAGCGCAGGATAACAGAGATTATTTTAATGGTCTCAAAGATAGCCATGAGACTTCGGCAAGCAGTAATATTGTGATAGGATTGGAAGGAGAGATTATTCAGTGTATTCCGACCTGGGAGATGGCATATGCTTCAAATGACCGCAATGTGGATACGATTTCGATTGAATGTTGTCATCCGGATGAGAATGGAAAGTTTACTGATGCAACATACCGCTCACTTGTACAACTTACAGCATGGCTTTGTGCAAAATATGATCTGACAGCAGATCAGGTGATCCGTCACTATGATGTAACCGGAAAAATCTGTCCGAAATATTTTGTAGAGGATGAGGACGCATGGGTAGAATTCAGGAGAAATGTGCAGGATGCGTTGGAAAAACAGTAGACATCATTTCACTGAATTGTTATAATGAAATCAATTCTTGGGATCATAGAAGAATTGATTTCAAAGCTTACGGAGTTAGATGAAATAATGTTTGAAAAATTTTTTCCAGATGAATATTTGGGGTCTACTTATAAGATCCCTTTTGAAAAACTATATGAGCAAGGATACCGGGGGGTAATCTTTGATATTGATAATACATTAGTTCCTCACGGTGCACCGGCAGATGAACGTGCAAAGAGACTGTTTCAAAGACTGAGAGAGATTGGCTTTGAAAGCTGTCTGTTGTCCAACAATCAGAAAAAACGCGTAGAGATGTTTAATCAGGAGATCCAGACACATTATATTTATAATGCGCTGAAGCCTGCAAGAAAGAATTATCTCCATGCGATGGAGATCATGGGAACAGATCAGACGAACACGCTGTTTGTCGGTGATCAGCTTTTTACAGACGTATGGGGCGCAAAGAGGGTCGGAATACACAACATTTTAGTGCATCCGATCAATCCAAAAGAAGAGATTCAGATCGTTTTAAAGCGGTATTTGGAGAAGATTGTGCTTCATTTCTATAAGAAGAGCAAAAAAAGATTGAAAAAAGTCGCAAATTAGTATAGAATGGTAGAAGCAAAAAGTCTGTAACGAACAGTTACATTGTCTGAACGAAATGCAATTAAGGAGGATTATACATGGTTTCAGCAGGAGATTTTAAGAATGGTTTAACAATTGAGATTGAGGGAAATATTTTCCAAATTCTGGAATTCCAGCACGTTAAACCTGGTAAAGGTGCAGCGTTCGTAAGAACAAAACTGAAAAACATCATCAGTGGTGGTGTAGTAGAGAAGACATTCCGTCCGACAGAGAAGTTCGAGAATGCACACATCGAGAGAAAGGAAATGCAGTATCTGTATCAGGATGGAGATCTGTATAACTTCATGGATGTAGAGACATATGATCAGATCGCTCTCAACGCTGATGTAGTTGGAGACGCTCTGAAATTTGTAAAAGAGAATGAGAACGTTAAGATCTGTTCCCATAAGGGCAACGTATTCTCAGTTGAGCCGCCGCTGTTCGTAGAACTGGCAATCACTGAGACAGAACCGGGATTCAAGGGTGACACAGCTCAGGGAGCTACAAAGCCTGCAATCGTTGAGACAGGAGCTACTGTTATGGTACCGCTGTTTGTTGAGACAGGTGATGTTCTTAAGATCGATACACGTACAGGTGAGTATCTGTCAAGAGTTTAATTACGAATTTAGTACAGTTTAAGCTGTATTTCAAAAAGGAATCTGTATCATGCAGGTTCCTTTTTTCTTTGACAAAATCAGATGAAATTCTCTGTTTTCACTAAAAAAATCAATTCGGATTTATGCAAAATTCTGGCTTGCTTTTTAAGGGAGGCCTGTCTATAATAAAGAACACATAATATTTGTTCTAAATTTTAAGAAATTCTATTTGGAGAGCTTCTGAACTCTCCGGGAAATTCTAACTCAATTGAAATAGTACATTTCGTACTGGTTTCTCATTTTAATTTTATGAACCGCAATCAGGAAGGAGAAGAGTGAATTATACAGAATTTGTAAATGCGGTAAAGGAAAAACTGACTCAGGAGTTAAATGGAGGTGTCAGGGTAAACGTCTATACGACGAAAAAAAATAATGCAACAGAGCGTACAGGACTAATCCTGGAGACGCCGGGGGTTAATATATCGCCGACAATCTATCTGGAAGAATTCTTTGAACTATATGAAAAAGGGAAACAGATGGATTGGATCATTGAAGATCTGGTGGAACTATATGAAGAAATCCGACAGGAAAAATCATGGGATTACGAGAGGATGCTTTCTTTCGAAGGGGTAAAAGACAGAATCATCTTTCGACTGATCAACACAGAGAAAAACAAGGAATTACTTCTGGATGTTCCACATAAAAAGTTTTTGGATCTGTCACTTGTGTTTGCAGTACTTGTAGAAGCGGACAATGATGGGACGGCAGTGATGCTGATCAAAGATCTGCATATGAGACAATGGAAGGTGACAAAAGAACAGCTTTGGAATGCGGCAAAAGAAAATACAAAGCGTCTGCTTCCGGCAGAATGTTTCGGAATGAATTTTGCAGTGTATGAACTGCTCAGCAGATCAACTCCGGGGGAACATGATCGGGAGAATCTGTTAAGAAGAACCTGGCATATTCATGAAGAACTGGAACTTCCGGAAAAAGATAAAATGTATGTTTTGTCTAATAAACTGAAAAATTATGGGGCGGCCTGTATTGCATACCCTTATATTCTGGACATGCTTGCAGGAGTCTTAAAGGAAAATTTCTATGTTCTTCCAAGCAGTGTCCATGAAGTGATCATCGTACCGGAATCTTCTCAGATCCGTCAGTCAGAATTAGAAAGAATGGTGCGGGAAATCAATGAAACGCAGGTTCCGGAGGAAGAAATCTTAAGCAATCATGCTTATTTTTATTATGCACAGGAAGGGAAACTTCAGTTGGGAAGAGAGATGTGTATCGACAGGGAGGAAAATGAATGAAAGGACGCGGAGAGATTATAGCAATCCTCTGCATGTCAGTCTTTTTGATCTGTATTCTCTATGCAATGACATACGGAGGCATTGTCAAGGCCGAAGAACTTGAAAAACAGCCTGAAAAGGTCGGAGAAAAAACGGAGGTTGATATTGAAGAAGAACTGCGCTGGGCAGAAGAAGTAAAAAAGATCCTGAAAGATATCGGGGTGGGATTTTGTGATGAACAGGAGGATAAGCAGGAAGAAGACGAGGAAGAAGCTTTCGACCAGACAGATGAAAATAAGATACAAAGTACAGGTGTATATGCAGCGGAAAGGGCAGGAGAAACTGTTTATACAAAGGCGATCGAAAGGGGAATCGGTGCGATCGATGTAGTTGACTATGATGACCCAAACTGGTCTGTGCTGCAGCACTGGAATGAAGGAAGACTTGGTACAAAATCAGGAGAAAGCCTATATTGCACCAATCCAACATTAAAGTTCCAAGAGGGAAACAAAACAGCAGTAGATGCTTCCAAACGTTATAACGAACAGACCATTCAGATGATCGCGGCAATGTTCTATTACTACGATAAGAATAAATGCAACGGTGTAAGTTCAAATTACGATTATCTCTTAAAACAATGCGCAGTATGGTGGATCATGAATGAAGTACACCACTGGTATGGAGATATGGTCCACATAGAAACAGGAAATGGTGTAGCCTGTGGGAATGGTCATTGGATTTCAACACACAAATCTGAGTATTATCACAAAGGGATTGCATGGGCGAAAGAGAATTATAAATATTTCCCGGATGCATATGGGGTTATTTATGAAGGAAATGGACAGCCGCTTAGTGAATGGGGAGGAACATACCAGCCGACCGGAACAGTGAGATTAAAGAAGGTGTCGGCGAATACTCCGGTGACAGAAAAGAACAGTTGCTATTCTTTGGAAGGAGCAGAGTACGGTATCTATAGTAGTCCCACTCTTTCTAGTGAATCAAGAGCAGGAACGTTCAGAACAGATTCAGCAGGAAATTCATCAACAGTTGTGTTGAATGAAGGAACTTATTACGTAAAGGAACTAAAAGCTCCCAAAGGTTATGCACTTGTAGATGAAGTGAAAACGGTTACCGTAAAATCCGGACAGGAAGCGACAGTGACATTTTCAGACCCGCCGCAGATGAATCCTGTAGAGCTTTTGCTAAAGAAAAAAGGTATGGAACAGGAGTATGTTGATCCGTCAGGGACAGCGGCGTATCAGGGAGCACAGTTTTTAGTGAAATTCTATGCAGAACTTCTGGAGCCGGGGAAAGATCCGAAAAAAGCAGGGAAAAAGCCAGTCAGAATCTGGGTCTTTCAAACAGATGCAAAAGCAGTTTGCCGTTATCAGGAGAAGTATAAGGTGAAAGGCGATGCATTGTATAAAACGACAGACGGAACAGAGGCACTTCCGCTGGGGACTGTAACAATTCAGGAGATAAAACCGCCAAAAGGGTATTTCCTGAATGAGGAAGTTTTTGTTTGTCAGATAAAGCCAAAAGGTACGGGAGAAAAAATAAATGTATATCAGACCCCTACGATACCGGACCGGGTTTTCCAGATTCATTTGGTGAAAAAAGCAACGGAAACAGGACATCCTCTTTCGGGAGCACAATTTAAGCATATCAGACCGGATGGAAGTGAAAAGATTCTTACAACGGATGAAAACGGGAGTCTGAAAGTAATGCCATTATCTCAGGGAACGCACAAATTAAAAGAAGTAAAAGCACCGGACGGGTATCGGACAAATAATAATGAACTGATTTTCCGGGTTGATGAGAGCGGGAAAACAGAATTTTTATCTGAGGTAAATACAGAAGAAGGAGAAGTTATTATCGAATATACAGAGAATGGAATTGCGGTAGTGACGATAGAAGATAAGCCGGCCTGTTACAAGATTGAGCTGAAAAAAGAAAATGAAAAAGGTGTTGCACTTGCAGGAGCTGATTTTACTTTATATGAGGATCAGGCATGCCAGAAAGAAATTGACCGGGTGTCGACGGATGGGAATGGAATTGCAATGTTCGAAAATCTGGAAGTAAAGAAAAAATACTACATGAAAGAAACAAAAGCACCGACAGGTTACAGAATTCCGAAAACATCAGACGATGCAGATGTTGTATATGAAATCTGTCTGGAAAGTAATCCGGATGAAGGCAAGTGTCTGTTGGTTGTGAATGGAAAAGAATACAGAAGTAAAGATACTGCAGACAGCAAGATAAGTATTGAAGGTTCAATTAAGGAGTGGAATGTGAAAATGAAAATTGTAAATCAGACAGGAAAGAAGCTTCCAGATACAGGATCGGCAGGAAAACCTGTGTTACTTACGGGAATTTTAGCTGTAGGAATCATGGCAATGATTTACAGAAAAAAAGAGCAAAAAAGATAGTAGTAAAACGGTGAGAAATGAGGAGATGACAAAATGAAAAAAAGAATGATGAAAATCTGTTATATGATGACTTTGGCAGCGGTACTCTGTACTTCGGGAACAATAGGTGCGACCGGAATCAAATCTGTATATGCAGCGGAAAATGAAGTACAGGGAAGAGCAGCAACTACAAATGGAATTTTGAATCTTAATAATGGTCCTGCAAGTATTACGATCAAAGGAAATGACGGACAGAGTCTGAAAGGAAAAAGATTTCTGGTATATCAGTTATTTCAGGCAGAAAATGCGAAAGGAATGGAATCCATTAATTACACGTTTAATCCGGAATACAAGAAATTTGTCTGTTATATCGTGGGACAGCGGATTCATAAGGATGAGAGAAATGTAACAGAGTATGATGTGATCGATTATATTCAGTCTCTGAATACGCATCAGACAGAAGGGGCACAGACCGCTCAGGAAAAGGAAGGAGTATACAGTGAATATCGTGTTTTTGTAGAAGAATTAAGAACTCATCTACAGAGAAATGGAAAAATAGGTCAATCTGTTGAAGTGACAAGTACAAAAGCGGACAATTCATTTGAAATCAAAGGATTGCCGTATGGATATTATATTATCGATGAAGTGACAGCAGTAAAAGGAACGAATTCAGCCGCCTCTTTGTGTATGGTAAGTACAGCTAATCCGGAAATGAACCTCAACATAAAATCAGACTATCCGGTTGTGACAAAAAAGATCCGGGAAGATGATGAGCAGGATAAAGTTGGAAATCAGGGATGGAATGATTTGGCTGATTTTGAGATCGGGCAGACTGTGCCATATCGGTATGAGTCAAATATGCCTGATGTTAACGGATATAACAATTATTATTACGCATGGCATGATGTGATGAGTGAAGCACTTACTTTCAAAAAGGATTCTGTTGCCATCCGGATTTATGAAAATTCAAATGCAGGAAATTATTATGAATTGAAAGAAGACGAATTTGAAGTAAAGGAAGCTCCGGGAGGAGGAGATACGTTTCAGGTTGTTGTTTCTGATATGAAAAAAATCATAGACAGAGAGTTTAATCGTAAAAATGAAGCAGGAGAAAATAAATATGGACAGAAAATAGTGCTTACCTATCAGGCAACATTGAATGAAAAGGCAGCGAAAAATACAGGACGTCCGGGATTTGAAAATGATGTTCGGCTGGAATTTTCAAATGATCCGGATTCAGCGGTGAGAGGAAGTACAGGATATACACCGTGGGATACAGTTGTTTGTTTCACTTATAAAATCAATGCATTGAAATCAAATAACCATGGACAAAGTCTGGAAAATGCCAGGTTCAGACTTTATTCTGACGCTGGATTAAAAAATGAAGTATATGTAAAACAGGGAGAAGGTGGGTACATTGTAATTAACCGGGACAGTCTTGGAGGAAACGACCATACAGGTGGAAAGCAACCGGAAAATGCGGTGGAGATGAAATCCGGTCAGGATGGAACATTTGTGATCTATGGATTAGATAGTGGCACCTATTATCTGAAAGAAACAGAGGCACCGGCAGGATACCGTCTGCTGACAGAGCCGATTGTGTTAAATATAAAAGCAAGTTTTCCAAATGATAGAAACGCATATGTAAAAGGAGACGGAAAAACAGACAAAGGATTGAAAAAACTGGAGACATCTGCGCAGATCAAAGAATTTATTAACGGAAACTGGAAAGAATCAGAAATCAGTCTGACAACAAATGAAGGCGAAGGATCTGCTAATCTGACAGTAATTAATACAGTTGGAAAAAAACTGCCGGTAACAGGTTCTTCAGCAGCTGTTATCTGTATTACAACCGGAAGTGTTCTTGTTCTTGCAGGAGCAATGAGAAGAAACAGAAAAAATGCAAAGGAAAAACAATAGATTACAGTCAGATCTTTTACTATGGATAGGAGTTCTTTTGTGTAGTATACCTCTTTTGACTGGCTGGTATAGTCAGAAGAAAACACAAAATGTGTTGGCAACATATGAACAGATTGTGGAACAGACAACAGGAGATGAAATTGAACAATTAAGGAATCAGGCTGATGAATATAATAAAAAGCTTTGGGCAGAATCGAAAGGAGTCAGGGAACAAAGCGAGCCTGACCAGATGGAAGAGTATGAAGGTCTGTTAAATGCCGAAAAAATACAGACAGGAATGATGTGTGTACTGGAAATTCCGTCAATAGATCTCAGGCTTCCGGTTTATCATGGAACCAGCGAGGCAGTACTTAAGGAAGGTGTAGGGCATTTGATGGACAGTAGTCTTCCGATAGGGGGAGAAAATACGCATTGTGTGATGACGGGACATCGTGGGCTTGCAAGTGCGAGACTTTTCACTCGTCTGGATGAATTAAAGGAAGGCGATGAGTTCTTTCTGGAAGTACTGGGAGAAAAACTCGCATATAAGGTAGAAGAAATAAATGTAATCTTACCAGAAGAGGTAGAAAGTCTGGAAATCAGACCGGGAGAAGATCTGGTTTCGCTTGTCACATGTACCCCATATGGAATTAATACCCATCGGTTAGTGATTACTGGAAAGCGGGTTGTGTATGAAGAGAAAAAAGAAGAGAAAATCAAAAAGAAACGTCCATCTGTTAGAGAAATGATCTTCACAATGATTCCAATTCTCTTTTTGGTATATGTTGTGATTGAAAGAATAAAAAGAAAGCGAGAAAAAAGAAATTGTGAGGGAAAGAGAAAAAGAAACAGAAACCAGAAAAGGAAATGTAAGCACTACAGGAGAAAGAAACGTAAAAGAAAGAAAAGCAGGAGACAAAAAAGAAAGATGCAAAAGACGGCAAAATGGGAAAATCAAATGCGGAATTCTTCTTTTGATATGTTTTCTGGTGGTAGCAGTAAAGACCCCGGCGTTTGCAGAAACAGAAACAGGAAATATAGAAATCTGTATTGCAGATACCGGAGAACAAATTAAAAGAGAAGGTGTTACATTCCAGTATTCCAAAGTGGCATCTCTTGTTGATGGTGCTTACGAGATGGAGAAAAGATATGAAGATAAAGGCGTGGATCTCAATGAGGTAAGGTATGCCAGAGAACAGGAAGAGCTGGCGCGGACTTTGAGTAAATATCATTATAGTGATGGATTGTGCAGGACGGATTGCGATGGAAAAGCAACCCTTACGAATCTGAGGGAAGGAGTTTATCTGATCTATGTCGAAGATGAATCAGAATACGAGGTTCAGCCGGTTCTTGTCCAGCTGCCAAAATGGGAAGAGGAC
>OLZE01001346.1_pt1 | contig 12539 bp, 9 predicted proteins | sample 1674091 | NCBI WGS metagenome assembly OLZE01 (sample SAMEA103958143, study PRJEB25191) | human gut metagenome | biome: human-associated habitat [ENVO:00009003]; feature: intestine environment [ENVO:2100002]; material: feces | place: Germany | collected 2013/2015
CTGGCAAAGAATCGTACAACATTTGTGATCGCACACCGGCTTTCCACAATCAAAAATGCACAGCGAATCCTGGTTTTGACGGAGGAGGGCATTGCGGAGGAAGGAACGCATGAGGAACTGTTAGAAAAAGGCGGTGTGTATGAAAAACTGTATCAGATGCAGTTTCATAAATAAGAGTGCTGTGTAGAAGAGAAGTGTATAGCGTAAAATATAAAAGTTTCATGAAATCCATGCAAAAATTTGCAAAAGAGGAAAAACTAGAGTAAAATAGTAGTGTTTGTGAAGGGAGAGATAAGACAATGACAAAAATTGATATTATATCTGGCTTCCTTGGAGCCGGAAAAACAACATTTATTAAAAAAATGATCGAGGAAGTTTTTAAGGGCGAGAAGATCGTTCTGATTGAGAACGAATTTGGTGAAGTCGGCATTGACGGAGGATTTTTAAAGGATGCAGGAATTGAGATCACAGAGATGAATTCTGGATGCATCTGCTGTTCCTTAGTAGGCGATTTTGGTAAAAACTTACATGAAGTCATCGAGAAGTTCCATCCGGACCGTATTTTGATCGAGCCGTCCGGTGTTGGTAAATTATCCGATGTTATGAAATCTGTCATCGACGTGGAAAAAGACGAGGATGTCAAATTAAACGGACTGATCACGGTTGTAAATGCATTAAAGGCAAGCAAACAGATGAAAGCATTTGGTGAATTTTTCAACAACCAGATCGAATATGCGACAACGGTTGTCTTAAGCAGAAGCCAGAAGGCAACACCAGAGCAGTTAGAGCTGTGTGTAAAACAGATCCAGGCATTAAATCCGAAAGCTGCTGTTATCACAACTCCATGGGATGAGATCAAAGGCGAACAGATCTTAAAAGTAGTGGAGGGACAGGACTCTCTGGAAGTAAAACTTCTCGCAGAGCAGCATGCAAAAGAGGAAGCTTTAGAACATGAGCATGAGCATCATCATGACCACGACCACGAGGAGCATGACGAGAACTGCACCTGTGGCTGCCATGATCATGACCATGATCACGAAGAACATGAACATCACCATGACCATGATCACGACCATGATCACGAAGAACATCACCATGACCATGATCACGACCACGATCATGAAGAGCATGACGAGAACTGCACCTGCGGCTGCCATGATCATCATCACCATCATCATGCAGATGAGGTATTTACAAGCTGGGGCAAGGAGACTCCTCATAAGTTTACAAAAGAGCAGATTGAGGAAGTGTTAAAGACACTCTGCGAGACAGACGACTACGGCGAGATCCTTCGTGCAAAAGGTATGGTAGCCGATGTGAATGGTTCCTGGATCTACTTTGACATGGTTCCGGGTGAGTACGAGATCCGTGAGGGAGAGCCAGATTATACCGGAAGACTCTGTGTGATTGGTACACATATTGACGAACACAGATTAGAGGAACTGTTTGGAATCGCGTAAAAGCGGGAAAAAGTTACTCAGGAATGGAGATTTATATGAACGAAATACCAGTATATTTATTTACCGGTTTTATGGACAGCGGCAAGACGACTCTGGTGAAGGAGACGTTATTTGATGATGGTTTCACTGAGGGTGGAAGAAGTGTTGTGATCTGCTGTGAGGACGGAGATGTCGAATATGACGAGGAGAAGTTAAAAAAAATCAACGCCAGACTTGTCATGGTAGAAAATGAAGAGGATTTTACCGAAGAGTTTTTAAACAAAGTGCAGGCGGAATATCTGCCGGAGCAGGTGTTTATCGAATACAATGGTACCTGGGGAATGGGAACACTGATGGATATGGAACTCCCGAAACACTGGGTGATCGTACAGCAGTTAGCGACTGTGGATGCGACAACGTTTGACATGTATCTTGCAAATATGCGTACCATGGTAATGGAACAGTTATTCCAGGCAGATGTCGTGATCTTTAACCGCTGTGATGACAGCACGGACAAAGGCAAATGCCGCCGTAATGTCAAGGCACAGAACCGCAAGGCACAGCTCGTCTTCGAGCGAGAGGACGGCAGCTTGGATGAACGTCCGGAGGAACTTCCGTTTGATCTTTCTGCGGATGTGATCGAGATCACCGATGCAGACTATGCAATCTGGTACATGGACTGTATGGATAATCCGAAAAAATATGAGGGCAAAAAAGTATCTTTCCTGGCATTGGTATACAATCCGGAAAAACTTAAAAAAGGAGTGTTTGTGCCGGGACGTTTTGCGATGACATGCTGCATCGAGGATGTGACATTTATCGGATTTAAGTGTAAATATGCGGATGAGGACAAGATCCCGCACAAATCCTGGATCAATATCACTGCGGAAGTGCATGTGGAATTTGCGAGAGAGTATAAGGGAAAAGGACCGGTACTTTATCCGGTATCCATCGAACCGGCAGAAAAACCGGAAGATGAGCTGGTATATTTCTCGTAAACCGGATATGTTCTACATGTGTAAGCTGGGAAGAATAATCGCTGCTGGTCACACTTGGAGATGTGAACAGTAACAAATAGATGCATAGGAAAAGGACAGAAGTTGGAATCCGAAGAATCCAGTTTCTGTCCTTTTAAAATTTTTAGTAATCAGATATTATTTTTTGTGTTCTTGTTTTTCTTTGAACCTATTCTTCCTTGATTCCATGTTCACGCATATACTCACCAATCTTTTTATCGGAACCTAAAATGTGGTTGATCAGCCATCCGGACAAAAAATTGATCAGGTCAATCAGATATTCCTGCTGATTGTCATCCATTTCGTCCAAATCTGTTAAATCAACCTCAACAAGACGTTCCACGAAGGCAGCATGTGCACGTTTCTGAGCACTGATTTCCGGATAATGGATGCGTTCCATGAGATTTTCTTCATCACGGAAATGAAATTCTGTATAGTCTTTTAATTCTGCAAGCAGGTGCATGATCTCATCATATTTGTCATGCAGAAGTTCTGCGTGAATCAGATCGTTGGTATCGTGAATGATCTCAAACAGCCGTCGGTGCTCAGTATCAATTAACTCAACGCCGGTTTTGTATTTTTCGCAAAATGCAAATGGATCTTCTTCATCAGAAGAAATAGAAGACATTTTTCCGATCATCGTATCACTGCTTAAGATATGCCGGTATAACCAGCGAGCCAGATAAGCCAGCAGGTCGTTTAGGGATTGCCTTGCTGCTTCCGGGGAAGAAGTATCCAGAGCAAAAGTGTTGATTTTTTTTGTAAATGCTTCATGTTCTTTTTTTTGGATCGGAAGCTCAGGATCATGAATATGCTCCATGTAAGCTTCCTCATGGGCGAAATGTGTTGCAGCGTAATTTTTCAATCCGGAAACCAGATTCTTGGAGATAACAGAGATATCTGAACTTTCTTTTGAAAGGTCAATCGCTTCATTTATCATCTGAAATAACCGACGATGCTCATTATCAATCTCGTCAATTCCAATTAAATAGTCGTCTGTAAATTTATACATTATAAAATCCTCCATTCCGTGGTAAATACCACTTTTCTTTTGAATAAAAATATGGATTTCCCAGCCCATAATTATATTTATGGAGTTATATGGGATAATACATCAACATTATAACATGAATCCGTGTGAGAAAAAAGTAAATAAAAAAGAAAATAAAAAATGTGTTGACAAAATCACTTTAATATATTAAAGTATACCCATAAAGAAAAACCGTTGAGAAAGAATAGTAAGCATTTTTTGATATTACAGAGAGCTGCAGGTGGTGGGATTGCAGTATGGATGGATTTGCTGAATGGACTTTTGAGGGCGGCCTGAACAGGATTTAGTAGGCGCCGCCGGGAACCGGACCCGTTACCCATCCGGCATGTATGGTTGTACATGAAGTGAGTGGACTTTTCAGTCAATATGAGTGGTACCGCGATAATAGATACTATTACCGTCTCAGGCAAGAACCTGAGGCGGTTTTTTAATGTAAAATTCATTTACATTGTAAACGAAAGTTTGCATGATGACGAATTCCACCTCTCGAAACGGCTTTTTCCAAATTTAAAATCTGGAGGGAACAAGTGCGAAAAATAGAATTTTTCGCACACAGGATTTGTGCTTATGCACAAACCTGTAATGCGCAGAGAACGGCGCAGAAAGGGGAAAGAAATGAAAAGAAAAATGATGGCAGCAGTATTAATGATGGCAATGACAGCAGGTGTGCTTGGTGGATGTGGAAACAGCACGGAAAATAATGCGAAAACAGACACAAATGCACAGAATAATGCAAATACCGCAGAAATAAAAGAGAATGCCAATGCGGATGTGACAGAGATCGCCAATGCAGATGGCACGGTATATAAAGTTGGTATCGTCCAGTATGTAGATGATGCTTCCTTAAACCAGATCGAGAAGGCGATCGAGGCAGAGCTTGATGCAAAAGGTGCAGAACTTGGTGTGACATTCGATTATGCAGATTATACCTATAATGGTCAGGCAGATTCCTCTACCTTAAATCAGATCGCAACGGATCTGGTTGCAGAAAAAGTGGATGTGATCATCCCGATCGCAACACCGGCAGCCATGATCATGCAGAATGCGACAGAGGACAATCAGATCCCGGTTGTATTCTCCGCAGTATCAGATCCGGTCAGCGCAGGACTTGTCGCAGATTTAAATGCACCTGGTGCAAATATCACAGGCACATCCGATGAACTTGACACCACGGCTGTTATGAAACTGATCACGGCAGCCAGCCCGGATGTAAAGAAAATCGGACTGTTATATGATAAGAGCCAGGATTCCTCAAAAGTGCCGGTTGCAGATGCAATCGCTTACTGTGAGGAAAACGGTATTGAATATATTGAAAAGACAGGAACCACAAATGCAGAGGTATCTGCAGCAGCAGATGCGCTTGTGGCAGAAGGGGTAGATGCAGTATTCACACCGACCGATAACACAATCATGACAGCCGAGCTTGCAATCTTTGAAAAGTTTGCAGATGCAAAGATCCCGCACTATACAGGAGCTGATTCTTTCGCGTTAAACGGAGCATTCTTAGGATATGGCGTCAATTATACAGAGCTTGGAACTGCAACGGCAGATATGGCAGCAGACATCCTTGTAAATGGTGCTGATCCTGCAGCAACAGCAGTCCGCACATTAGACAGTGGTATCGTGACTGTCAACACGGAGACAGCTGCAGCTGTTGGCATTGATGACAGTGTATTTAAAGATATGTGTGAGGAATTAAAAGAAGTTACAACCGCAGAAGAATTTGAATAAAAGCGGAATAGAAGAAAAACGGAACCGGAGGGGATTATGGGTTCGATCATTACACTTTCCATTGTACAGAGCGCATTAGAACTTGGATTTATCTATGCACTGGTTGCGCTTGCATTATTTGTATCATTTTCCATATTAGATATCGCGGATCTGTCAACAGACGGCTGCTTTACATTAGGCTGTGCAGTCTGTGCGACGGTGACGCTTGCCGGACATCCGGTGTTAGGACTGTTTGCGGCGGCGGCAGCAGGAGTTGTATCGGGATTCGTTACTGCATTTTTACAGACCAGAATGGGTATTCAGTCCATCTTAGCTGGAATCATCGTAAATACAGGATTATACACGATCAACATTGCGGTGATGGGTTTTGCATCCAATATCAATCTTTTTTCCTGTGACACGGTTTTTTCATGGGCGAAAGATCATATCGGGGGAACCTGGTATAAACTGATCGTTGCAGCTGTATTTGTTGTGATTGTCGGTGTGATACTGGCATGGTTTTTAAATACGAGACTGGGACTTTCCATCCGTGCGACCGGCGATAACCCGGATATGGTAAGGGCATCAAGTATCAATACCGGACTTATGATCACGATCGGACTTTGTGTGGCAAATGCCATGACCGGACTTTCCGGCGGACTGCTCGCACAGTATCAGAAATCCTGTGATATCAATCTTGGAACCGGAATGGTAACGATCGCACTTGCGAGTCTGATCATCGGGGAGTCGATCATCGGAAAAGGCGGTGTGTTAAAGCGTGTGATCGGCGTGGTATTAGGAAGCTGCCTGTACCGCTTTATCGTAGCGATTGCTTTAAGATTAAATGTTCCGGCAGAATGTTTAAAACTGGTATCATCACTCATTGTTGCATTTGCGATCGCACTGCCTTATCTGAAAAAGCAGGCAGCGTTTATGAAACAGCGCCGCCTTGCAAAGGCAGAAAACCAGTTATATATGGAACAGATCCAGAAACAGAACCAGAAGAAGGAGGAACCGTGATGTTAATTATGAAAAATGTCAGCAAGACCTTCAATCCGGGAACTGTCAATGAAAAATGCGCATTAAAAAATCTGAATCTGGAATTGAAGGATGGCGACTTTGCAACAATTATCGGAAGCAATGGAGCAGGTAAATCTACATTATTTAATGCAATCACCGGAGCATTTTTTATCGACCGGGGACTTATTGTGTTAGATGGGGAGGATATCACTTACCAGAAAGAACATGTGCGGAGCAAGGTGATTGGTCATTTGTTTCAGGATCCTTTAAAGGGAACCGCGCCGCATATGACGATCGAGGAAAATATGGCACTTGCCTATCTTCGCGCCAAAACCTCAAAAAATGCATATTTCAGCCGTATCAATGCGGCGGATAAAGCAAAATTCAGGGAGCACCTTGCACTGCTTGATATGGGGTTAGAGGATCGCATGAAGCAGCCGGTAGGACTCCTTTCCGGAGGACAGCGCCAGGCACTGACGCTTCTTATGGCGACGATGGTCACACCAAAGATCCTGCTGTTAGATGAGCATACGGCGGCATTGGATCCGGCAACCGCAAAAAAAGTGCTCGACCTGACCAGACAGATCGTTGCAGAGAGAAAGATCACCTGCCTTATGGTAACCCACAATATGCACCAGGCATTAGAACTTGGAAACCGTACTCTGATGATGGATTCCGGAAATATCATCTTAGATGTGAGCGGAGAAAAACGTGCGGGCATGACGGTGGAGGATCTGTTAGAGCAGTTTGCGGTCTGTGCCGGAAAGCGTTTGGACAATGACAGGATCCTGTTTTCGCAGGCGGAATGATGGTTAGTCAACAACAGGATCCTGTTTTCACAGGCAGAATAAGGGAAAAATAGGATTTTTTGCAGGATCTGGCAGTAATAATTTGAGAAAAAACAGAACTAATTGAGAAAAAATAGAGGAAAGCCGTTGAAATTTAACGTGTTTTCCTTTATTATGTTAAAGTATGAAAATAAATACTTTGACGGGCATGTTGATGTATATAAAAATGTTAGGAGGAGACCATGTATCCAATCGTAAGAAGAGAAAAACTGGCAGATAAGATTTATCTTATGGATGTCAAAGCACCTCGTGTGGCACAGTACTGTGAGCCGGGGCAGTTTGTAATTGTAAAGATTGATGAGGAGGGCGAGCGTATTCCGCTTACCATTTGTGATTATGACAGGGAAGCAGGTACGATCACGATCGTATTCCAGACTGTCGCAGCATCTACAGAGCGTATGGCATATTTACAGGAAGGAGATGCATTCCAGGATTTTGTAGGCCCGCTTGGATGTGCGTCTGACCTGATTGACGAAGATATTGAAGAATTAAAGAAAAAGAAGATCCTTTTCGTTGCCGGAGGTGTTGGTACAGCACCGGTATATCCGCAGGTAAAATGGTTGCATGAGCACGGTGTGGACTGTGATGTGATCATGGGATCTAAGACAAAAGATCTGTTGATCTTAGTAGACCAGATGAAAGAAGTTGCGACAAATCTCTATGTGACGACCGATGATGGTTCTTATGGATTCCACGGTATGGGAACTAATCAGTTACAGGAACTCTGGGATGCAGGAAAACGCTATGATCACTGTGTAGCGATCGGACCGATGATCATGATGAAATTCGTATGTAAGCTGACAAAAGAGCTTGGAATCCCGACCGTTGTTTCCATGAACCCGATCATGGTAGACGGAACCGGAATGTGCGGTGCATGTCGTCTGATAGTAGGCGGGGAAGTAAAATTTGCCTGCGTGGACGGACCGGAGTTTGACGGGCATCAGGTTGATTTTGACCAGGCGATGAAACGTCAGGCACAGTACAAGACAGAAGAGGGAAGAGCGATGTTAAAGCTGCAGGAAGGTGATACACATCACGGCGGCTGTGGCAACTGTCAGTAGGGTTGAGCGTTTGAAAAGGAGATAGAGAGAATGGACGTATTAAATAGAGTACCGGTTCGCGAGCAGGAACCACAGGTTCGTGCGGCTAACTTTGAAGAGGTATGTTTAGGATATAACGAGGAAGAGGCAAAAGCTGAGGCAGCACGCTGCTTAAACTGTAAAAATGCGCAGTGTATGAAGGGCTGTCCGGTATCTATCAATATCCCGGCATTTATCGCACAGGTAAAGGAAGGAAACTTTGAGGAGGCATATCACATTATCAGTCAGTCTTCCGCACTTCCGGCAGTCTGCGGACGTGTCTGCCCACAGGAAAGCCAGTGTGAAGGAAAATGTATCCGCGGTATCAAAGGCGAAGCCATTTCCATCGGAAAACTGGAGCGTTTTGTAGCTGACTGGGCAAGAGAGAACGGCATCCGTCCGGCAGCTCCGGCAGAAAAGAACGGCAAGAAAGTAGCTGTTATCGGGTCCGGCCCATCCGGTCTGACCTGTGCAGGTGATCTGGCAAAATTAGGTTATGACGTAACCATCTTTGAAGCACTGCATGAGGCAGGCGGTGTACTGGTATATGGTATTCCAGAATTCCGTCTTCCGAAACTGGATGTTGTTGCAAAAGAAGTAGAAAACGTAAAAGCACTCGGTGTTAAGATCGAGACAAACGTTGTTATCGGAAAATCTGTTACAATCGATGAATTAATGGAAAACGAGGGATTTGAGGCCGTATTTATCGGTTCCGGTGCCGGACTTCCAAGATTTATGGGTATTCCTGGCGAGCAGGCAATGGGTGTATTTTCTGCAAATGAGTTCCTGACCAGAAACAACCTGATGAAGGCATTTAAAGATGAGTATGATACACCGATCAAAGCAGGCAAGAAAGTTATCGTTGTCGGCGGCGGTAACGTTGCTATGGATGCTGCGAGAACTGCAAAGAGACTTGGCGCGGAGGTACATATCGTATACCGCCGTGGCGAGGAAGAGCTTCCGGCGCGTGTGGAGGAAGTACATCATGCAAAAGAAGAGGGCGTGATATTTGATCTGCTCCAGAACCCGACAGAAATTCTTGTAGATGAGAATGGCTGGGTAAAAGGCGCGAAAGTCATTAAGATGGAACTCGGTGAACCGGATGCATCCGGAAGAAGAAGCCCGGTAGAGATTCCGGGATCTGAGTATGAGATCGAGGCAGATACCGTGATCATGTCACTTGGAACTTCCCCGAACCCGCTGATCTCTTCCACTACAAAGGGACTTGAGATCAACCGCAGAAAATGTATCATCGCAGAGGAAGAAAACGGTGCTACCTCAAAAGCCGGTGTATTTGCCGGTGGTGATGCCGTAACCGGAGCTGCAACTGTAATTCTTGCTATGGGTGCAGGAAAAGCTGCCGCAAAGGGAATCGATGAATATCTGAGCAATAAATAATAGACCAGTGATGGTAAAAATGCCGGAGTCAGTGGAAACTGCTGATGTCCGGCATTTTTTCATAAAAACTTTTTTTATAAAAATTTCTTAACACATCTAAAATATTCCTTAAATCTTATCCAAAACCTACTTTTTTTCAAAAATATTGGTTATACTTGTAAGCAAAGTTATGATGAATTGTAAATGAGTCAGAGTGACAGTGATGAATACTAAGAGGTATAGCTATATGGAGGAAAATGTGAACCAGACAGAGAAAGAAATGGCAGAAAACGAAAAACAGAATCAGACGGGAAAAGAAGTGGCAGAAAATGCAGACCGGGAACAGACAGAAACGATCCGGGGACTGACCGCACAGCAGGTGGCAGAGCGGAAAGAAAAGGGTCTCTGGAATAAAAAAGCGGAGTCGGCGACAAAGACGACGAAAGAGATCGTAAAATCAAACGTATTTACATATTTTAACCTGATATTTTTAGTGATCGCGTTATTGTTAATCGGCGTTGGTGCTTTCCGGGATCTGACATTTCTTCCAATCATTGTTGCAAATACGCTGATCGGAATCGTGCAGGAGATCCGCTCGAAAAAGGTTCTGGATGATCTGTCTATCTTAAACAGTCCGAAAACACGGGTAATCCGGGAGGGCAGTAAAAAAGAAATACCGGCAGAAGAACTGGTGATGGATGATATCGTGGAGCTTTCTGCGGGCGGACAGATACCGGCGGATGCAGTTGTGTTAGAAGGGCAGTTAAATGTGAATGAATCACTCCTTACCGGAGAAGCGGATGAAATTGTAAAGAAAAATGGCGATGAACTGCTGTCCGGCAGCTTTGTGGTGTCCGGCAGCTGTCTGGCACAGCTGACAAAAGTTGGGGAAGAGTCTTATATATCAAAACTTACTCACCGTGCAACACAGACGAAAGAGGGAGAACAGTCAGAGATGATCCGCTCTTTGAACCGGCTGGTGCAGGCAGTCGGTATTGTGATCATTCCCATTGGTATCATTCTTTTTGTACAGCAGTTTGTATATGCGGGAACCCCTTTGCGGGACAGTGTGACAAGTATGGTCGCAGCGATCATTGGAATGATACCGGAGGGACTTTATCTGTTAGCGAGCGTTGCCATGGCGGTAAGTGCCATGCGTCTGGCAAAGCAGCAGGTTTTGATCCATGATATGAAATGTATTGAAACGTTAGCCCGCGTAGATGTACTTTGTGTGGACAAGACAGGAACAATTACAGTGCCGGAGATGGAAGTGGATCAGTTTATTCTTGCAGAAGACCTGACGAAAAGAGTTTATGAGAAAGACGGTGATACGAAAGTATATGTCGATGTAAAGTGCGGTGAGGAACAGGAACAAAAACATGCGCAGATAAAGGGCATGATCGGTGAGTTTGCGGCAGACATGGATGCCGATAATGCAACAATGGAGGCATTAAAGACATATTTTAAGCCGGATACTTTAACAAAGATAAAGAAAGCAGAAAAGGTATTTGCATTTTCATCAAAGACAAAGTACAGTGGAATCATTTCAGAGGGAAAAAGTTATGTGATCGGGGCACCTGAATTTGTGCTTCGGGAGGATTATGCAGAGTACAAAGACCGAATAGAAGCGTATAGTGAGAAAGGGTATCGTGTCCTTGTGTATGGCAGATATGAGGGAATTTTAGACGGACAGCAGCTTACGGAAAAAGTATTACCGATCGCGTTTATCATGCTGACAAATGCGATACGGGAAGGAGCAAAGGAAACCTTTTCCTATTTTACAGAGCGTGGTGTGGAGATCAAGGTTATCTCCGGGGATAATCCTAAGACTGTTGCTGAAATTGCGGAAAAAGCGGGAATCTGTGGCGCAGATAACTATGTGGATGCATCCACGTTGACAACAGATGAGAGTATCGCACAGGCTGTAGCAAAATATCAGATTTTTGGCAGGGTGACACCTGATCAGAAGTTAAAGTTTGTGGAAGCGCTGAAAGCACAGGGAAGAACGGTTGCCATGACGGGTGACGGTGTCAATGATGTGCTGGCATTAAAAGATGCGGACTGCAGTATCGCAATGGCATCGGGAAGCGAGGCTGCATCGCAGGTGGCACAGCTTGTTCTTTTGGACAATGATTTTTCAAGGATGCCCTCTGTAGTGATGGAAGGGCGGAGAGTGGTAAATAATATCCAGCGCTCGGCAAGCTTATACCTGGTTAAAAATATTTTTTCCATGCTGCTTGCAGTATTTTCCATGATCTCTATGATCAATTATCCACTGGAACCGTCACAGATTTCGCTGATCAGTATGTTTACGATTGGAATTCCGTCTTTTGTGCTTGCATTAGAGCCAAACAAAGACCGCATACAGGGACATTTTATGACAAATGTGTTGTTGAAGGCATTGCCTGCCGGACTTACCGATTTCTTTGCTGTCAGCAGTCTGGTATTGTTTTGTCAGGTATTTGGTGTGAACGAAGAGGACATTTCGACATCCTGTACGATACTTGTTGCTATTGTTGGATTTATGATCTTATATCAGATCGCAAAACCGATGACGGCCGGACACCGGGTACTGATGGTTGGAATGGTCGCCGGCTGGCTGTTCTGCATGATATTTGTCAGCCACTTATTTGCAATCAGGGATATCTCAGGGCAGTGTATGATGCTGACTGCGGTATTTACGGTTGCAGCGGAGTCCATTCTGCGGTATCTGTCGAAATTTGTGGAGTGGATGCGGGAAAGTCTTTTAGTGTTAAAAAAGAAAATACATCAGGCAACAGCATGAAAGAGGACAGGTATTCGGTAAGGATAAAAACCGGATAAAAAACAGCCGCTCCGTTTTTAAAGCAGAGCGGCTGTTTAGCAATCAATTTTTGTGAAAATGAAATGTTGCAGTTATTCCAGATTAAGGTGTTTTTTGATGATAACCATGCACACGATATAGAAAACAACACATTCGATGATCGAAAAGAGCGATCCGGAAAACAGCATAGAGGAAA
>OLZE01001350.1_pt1 | contig 12520 bp, 9 predicted proteins | sample 1674091 | NCBI WGS metagenome assembly OLZE01 (sample SAMEA103958143, study PRJEB25191) | human gut metagenome | biome: human-associated habitat [ENVO:00009003]; feature: intestine environment [ENVO:2100002]; material: feces | place: Germany | collected 2013/2015
GATGAGCAAATGCATGTTATATTTCGTTTTTTTAATTTATTTTGCTATCAATAAAATGTAATAGATAGGATATGCTGACAACATTATAGTTTGACCTATGATAAAATATAACTAATGGTTTCTAAGAATTATTACGTGTTCTTGTGGAGGTAGTTATGCGCTTTTATGTTTTATCAGATTTACATTTAAGAAATGACAATCTAGTATATGCAAAAAAAGTATTAAAGGGGTTGTGCGAAAGTATTAAACAAGTATCGGTGTTTGATGAAGAAATAGTCTTCTTTATTCTAGGTGATATTGCTGACAAAGGAGATAAAAAATCTTTTGATTTAGCAAAGATATGTTTTAGCTTAATACGAGAAGAGTTAAGAAGCTATAATGTTATGTTCGAATTTACTCCTGGTAATCATGATCTTGTAGATGGTAATTTTATAGCTTTTGATGAATTCACTTCAACACAAGGTAATTATCATTCGTTTGATAAAGTTCCAGCATACTCTAGAGAGTATGAAAATGTGAATTTTATATTTGCAGATTCAAACCTAAGTAGGAAGTTTAATGAACCGGGAAGAATAGATATACAGGCAATAAAACAAAAATATAAAAACGGAAAGAACAATGTAGTCTTATTTCATCATGGACTTATATTAGATAAAGGGGATGATGCACATAATGTGGTTGAGAACGCGAATGAAATTATTCAACAATTAAAGAATATGCCTATCTCATTTTTCTTTCATGGACACAAACATTATTTAACTTCTCATACTAAAACTGATTTGGTTAATATAGGATGTGGTAGTTTTTGTGAAGACGTATCTTGGAGAAATTGTACTTTTAATCAATTTATAGTTGGTTATATAGATGGTGGTACCATAGGTAAAATCCAAAGATGGGTTTATACCGAAGAGGGGGAAAATCATTTTTTGTATCAAGATGTGTATCCTTCAGAAAAAAAGTTTGATGATCCTAATAAAGTTAATAAGATAGTGTATTCAAAGGTAGATAATTATATTGGACGTACTGTTTCTTTATATGAAGATTCAAAAAAGGGAGATATAGAAAAATACTTTGATAGAAAACCTAAAAAGAAATTGGCAAGAGTATTACAAGAAGATTGTAAAAAAGTTTTTTTAACTGCAGATGCAGGAATGGGAAAAAGTGTTGAAAGCAGAAACTTAGCTTTTGAGTTATGCAAACAGTATCACACATTTTTATATCAGCTTGAATATTATGGTGGAGAAAAAATCGAAGAATTATTTCCAGAACAATATAAAAATTTGATGAGACAATGCATGGTACTTATATTTGACGGATATGATGAGATGGATGAAGCTCAACAACGTATTTTTGAAAAGAGATTGAATGAGTTTTCAAACAATGAACCAGAGGTAAGAATAGTTATCACATCAAGAAAAAATTATCGTCAACAAATAAAAGATAATAAACTGAAATTATTTTCTGACTTTTCTGTCTATGTTTTAAATGCATTAGAAGAAAAGAATATTAGAAATTATTTGGCTAGTAAGAATATAGATGTAAATCATTTTCTTAAATGTACTCAATCTAAAAATGTGTATCCTCTTGTTTATAACCCTTTTTATTTTATGTATCTTTATGATATCTATAAGGATACGCATAAACTTCCTAATAAAAATAATTTAATGAAGTCTATATGTGATAAAGCATTTGATTTAGATGATGAGAAATATAATGGAACTTTAGATGATAGATATGATGAATTAAATGCGTTGCTTGAAAAACTAGCGATTTCAATGCAATTAATGCATCAACTACGTATATCTAATAGAGATGAATTTCAAAAATTATTTAATATCGAAGACAGAATTTTAATTATGAAGAGTGGCTTATTGGAAAAAGATGACGATTATTGTAGATTTACTCATAATAATTTTCGTGAATATTATGCTGCTAAATATCTTTCTGAACAAAATCAAGAATTTGTGATTAAGACTATTGCTTGTGAAAGTGGTATAAAACCTCATTGGGTTAATGTTCTTGGCTTTTTAACGGGATTAAAACTTAATTGGGACTTAAAACAGTGGCTATTTGAAAACGAGCCTGCAGCTTTAGTAAAATATAGTTCTGATCAGTTGGATTCGAATAAGAGAACTAAAATATTTAAATTGATTTTTGAGAAATATGAAAAATGTCAAATTCATTTTAATGAAACCTTATGTAATGAACAAGAAATTGCAGAATTTGCTGATAATATTTCTGTTTTGCTGTTTTTGATTGACAGAATTGAAAATCCACGTAATTGGGTTTCTCAATTTACTGCATTAAACATATTAAGGCATTACACTAAATTTTTCGGTATGGAATCCAAGGTGCAAAATGTGCTCTTAAAATGTTGTAAGTATCATGAAAATACAAATAAGTTGGTATGTCGTCTTGCAATAAATGCAATTGCTAGTTTAAATTTAGAAAAACGTGAGAATGCAAAACGATTAATGGAAATATTTGAAAATGTAGATGTAGATTACATTCGATTAGGTATGTATGAATTTTTACAACTCACCAATTTAATAGATGATTATATTGATTACATATTATCAGGTATAAAGCTTGTTTCTAAAGATATTGATAATGATCGTATTGGTAATGAATCTTATACATTAAGTTTATGCCTTCAAAATCTTGCATGTAAAAAAAGTATATTTAAGACTTTAGATTTTTTCTTAAATGAAGATTTTTTTCTATATTCTGATGGAAAAATTTTAAATGCCTGTATAGAAAAACTATCTGAACTACATAAAAAGGGAGACGTAGATATATTTGATACTGTGTTAGAACTATATCTAGATGCAAAAAAGAAGTACAACTCTAAATTGTCTGATGCATTCGCAAATTTTTTTGATTTGACTAACACAAAAGGTAAGGCGTTATTAATTGCAAGTGAGAGTTCAGTAGAGGGACTTTACTTTTTGTCTAATTTAGTGGATTCAGAAACAATTGAATATTTTGCAGATAATTATGGTTCTCAGAGTACAAAATCTAAATCAATGTTCCGTGAAATTGTAATTCGTTATGTTAGAGATGAAAATGATTATAATCGATATTCAAAGTTTATCGCTGATACAGGCGGAGAAGCACTACCTGAATATGTTCCGGAAATAAATTATATGGAAAAAAGGATTAGAAATGATGAAGAGTTCTTATCTATAATTTTAGATAGGAATAAATTGGAGGGGCTATATAAAGGATTGTTAGGAAAAATCAGCGATTTAAATACAACAACAGAGAAGCTTTTAAATAATTTAAAAAATGAAAAGAATAATCTAGTTAAGCGGTTAAGTATTAAAATGAACAATTATTCTCCAAATGACAAAGTATACAAATTTTTTGAAGAAATTGATTATGATGATTTTGTATTGCGTTCATTAAATCATTTACTTTATAAAGAATTGTACGATGTTATGACAGATAGGGATAAGAAAAAATTATTAGAACTAACTAATCGTATGATAAATAGAGGGATTTTAGACGATTGCGTTGATTATGTAGATAATAGATATTATGTTAAGCCAGGAATTAGTTATATATTATCAATTGTTATAAATTTAGATTATGAGTTGGCTGAAAAAGATTTGTTAAATTTAATAGAAATTCCATCTGCTGTTTTTAGCGGTAGTAATAAAAAAAACAAATATGACTATTTATGCTCAAAATTAGGGAAAGATAAAATTATGGGTCATATGATTCAAAATGTGAAATCAAAAAATGTGCAAAGTACAATGTTGGTAGAGTATTTCAGCTTTTTTGACGACAATAGGGATTCACGATTAAGTGAAGAAGCTCTAAAAATATGTAAAGATACAGATGACAATACTCTTCGTAGAACTGCATGGCAATATTTATATAATTGTTATGGATCTGAGTATATTGAATGTATGATACTTCCATTTGCCGATGAGAATTTATTGTTTGAAATTAATTTTAAATGTAAAGATATATCGAAAGGAAAAATGTGTGAAGCAATGGAAAGGGAGTATATAAAAGAATATTCTCTTAGATTACAGGCTGATTTAATCAAATTGGGAAGTGCAAGAGCATTAGAAGACTATGTTCAAAAAGTTGCTAAAGATAAATGTCCTTTTGAAAATAATATAAGTCGTTTTGATGGTCCTACGGAAGCTGTTGCAAGTATTAAGAATCCTAAATTTTTACCTCAATTAAAAATACTTCTAAAAACTGTTTTGGATAAGGATTATACAGACAATGAATATGTGAATCTAAAAGGATCATTAACGCAAGCTTTAATAAATTGTGGTGGTTGTGCTTATCATGAAACCACTAAAATAATTAAAGAACTACGACCATCAATAGAAGAAGATGAGGATAATTTTGTTTATTGCAATTATATTCTCAATGGTATAGAAACAGAGAGAAAAAGAGTTGATAAAGTTTATAACTTTAAAGCAGTAAAAAATTTGCTTAATGAAAATGCTTCAATCTAAAAAATCTTGAATATGAAATGTACCTTTTAAAGATTGACTGTCTATTGGATTGAAGTGTAAACTAATGTTAGAGAACAAAAGCTAAGAAGCTTTTAGCGAGGTATGATGAGCATATGCGTTATACTTCGATTTTTATTTTTACCCTTAGATTTAATACAAAATAAAAAAAGAACACTAGCAAGGCGTTCTTCACAATAGAAGGTTCATGCCTTTTCTTTAGTGTTCTTTTTATCAAAATGACAAATTTGTCATTGAAATAATAACTTGAATCTTGTCTAAAATCAACAATGATGTGAACTTTATAAAATGCCAAATTTCTTTTATGCATTTATAAAACTTTTAAGTTGTAACTAGGAAGAAAGGGAATGTTATGGATATCAATGAAATTGCGAAGGATACTTATTATTTTTAAATCAACAATAATCTCACTGGCTTTATTACTGAAAGAAATGCGATTAAATGCTTTGAAAAGTTAGTTGCAAAGTTAGAACCTGGAGAGAAGATTCGCTTACCTTTTATTGACACACCAGGTTCGTGTTACTATGCAACTCAGCATCGTATAATCAAATGTTCTAAAAATCTCTTTGGATTTAAATTTAAAGAGTGGAAATGGGATCAGATAAAATCTATAAACTACTTAAAAAGAGGGTTTACAGGAACTTTGATACTGAATACAGTTCATGGTGAAGTGAAAAATTCAAGTTTGTTCTTGCAGAGCAAAGTTTGTGTGTAATCGATTAAATGAAACAAAGAAAAACGCAAAATAAAGTTTTAGAAAAGGGAACCTATTATGTATGATCAAGAGAAAATTAAAAAGATGAAGAATCATGAACTTGCTATGGAAGCGTATTTCTATGCATATAATCATAAATTATTTGGTGGAATATCCCAGAAAAATGCAGTTAAATGCTATGAACAGATAATCGCAATTATGGATTCGGATGAAAGAATCAATTTACCTTTCATATCTACATTTGGAAGGTGCTATGTGGCAACTAAAAAGCGTTTGATAAAATGTACTAAGAAATTGTTTGGATATAAAATTGAAGAACGGAATTGGAATGAAATTAAGCATATATTCTACAATAGTACTGCATCAAGAGGTGCTTTAATATTGGATACGGTTTATGGTGAAGTTAAAATTGGAGTTCATCGAGATGGTGCAGGATATGCTTGTGAGGTGTTGAGAGAATTAAAGGAAGCCGCAAAATAAATGTATCATTGTTTTGATGTGATATAATAGTTGTCGGAAAAGCTTTTGGAATCTCTTTTTAAATCAATGGGTCTGCGAAAAAAGTGAATTCAAGTTCTTTGAAAGATATGTTTTGTGCATATCTTTTTTATTGACTAAATAGTTAAGTAGGTATATAGTTAAGCTACTTAAATAAATTGGAGGTTCTTATGGAAGTTCAAGATGAAGTACTAGATTTATTGTTTGATCTAACATATAAAGTCACGAACTTTGTTCGAAATAACCGTCATTGTAAAGATGGGCCTAGAATCAAAGATGTGATGTTGTTTAAAACGATTTATAAAGCAGAGAATCATCAGATCACAATGAGTGAATTGGCGAGTATATTAGGTGTATCTCCAGCAGCTGTATCGCAGATGATTGCTGGATTTGAAAAGAAGGGTCTGCTTCAAAGGGTGCATTCGAATACGGATCGTAGAACGGTCTATATTCAAATTGTTCCAGAGGCAATCGACATGTTTCAAAAGCGTATGGATTCCCATATGGCTAATGTTTATTCATATTTAGATTATCTTGGGCCATCTGACTGTGCGCATTTAAGAGATATTTTAAAAAAGACAGCTCAATATATGGAGGAAAATAAAGAATGACAAAGATTATGAAATATTTAAAGCCATATTGGCTTTCCATTGTCCTTGCCCTTGGCTTGTTGTTTGGACAAGCCACATGCGAACTGACAATGCCGGATTATATGCAAAACATTGTCAATACAGGCATTCAAAACGGAGGTATTGAAAGTGGTGTGTATGAACAGGTTCGTGAAAGTACATTCAATTCGTATGTAATGTTCGCAACCGATTCAGAAAAAGATTTAATGACATCTTCTTATAAGCTGGTTACACCAAGTAAGGCAACTAAGGAAGAAAAAACGAGAATTCCAGCTTTGAAAACAGAAAATGTATATCTGTTAAAAGATATCAGTGAAGAAAAGGAAGAAAAGCTTTCTTCCACTTTGACTCTACTTCAAATGACAATGGTAGAAGTGAGTAAGGATGCTAAAGAAAACAATGTACAAATTCCTCAACTACTGATGATGAATGGTATGGATACATATAGAAAAGCTGCAAAATCTGAGATTTCTAAACTTGGCGATTCGACAGTCACAAGCATGAGCTCACAATTTTTAAAGAAAGAATATAGTGATCTAGGTATGGATATGGAAAAGATCCAACAAGACTACATTATCTTTTCAGGACTTAAGATGTTAGGCTATGCCTTAGGCAGTGCTGTATGTGCAATTCTAGTCGGATTTTTGGCAAGTCGTATTGCGGCAGGCTTCTCTAAAGATTTGCGTGAAGCCGTATTTGAAAAGGTGACACATTTCTCGAATGAAAATCTAAATACATTTAGTACATCCAGTTTGATTACACGTACCACAAATGATATTCAACAACTACAGATGACGGTGGCAATGTTTTTAAGAATTGTCATGTATGCACCAATTATTGGGATTGGAGCCATACTACACGTCATTGAGTCTGGAGCGAATATGACTTGGATTCTAGCTTTATGTGTAGTGATCATTTTAAGCGTTGTATTTATGATCTTTATGATTGTTATGCCAAAATTTAAGATCATGCAGAAAATGATCGATAAGATGAATAGTGTTGTACGAGAATTATTAGATGGAATGTTAGTGATTCGTGCGTTCAACAATGAGCATCTTGAAGAAGCTAAATTTGATAAAGCGAATAAAGACATTACTTCTATTTCTTTATTTACAACACGAGCTATGGCATTTATGATGCCAATCATGATGTTTTTAATGAATGGTACCACACTTATGATTCTATGGTTTGGATCCAAACAAGTGGATGCCGGCATCATTCAAGTTGGTAGTATCATGGCCTTTATGCAGTATGCGATGCAAGTCATTATGGCCTTCTTAATGATCACCATGGTTGCGATTATGCTTCCTCGTGCCAATGTGAGTGCTTTACGTATTCATGAAGTATTAAGCAGTGATATTACAGTAAAAGATAAAGAGAATACGAAAGATTTCTCATCCAATATGCGATGTGTTGTATCCTTTAAAAACGTATCTTTTAGATATCCAGGTGCCGATGAAGATGTTTTAAGCCATATTAGTTTTGAAACAAAACCAGGAGAAACGACTGCCTTTATTGGAAGTACAGGATCTGGTAAGTCGACATTGATCAACTTAGTACCAAGATTCTATGATGTAACAAGTGGATCTATTTGTGTGGATGGTGTTGATATTCGAGATGTCAAACAAGCGGATTTAAGAAGTCGCATTGGCTATGTACCACAAAAGGGTATGTTACTATCAGGAGATATTGAATCCAACTTATTATATTCAAAGAAAGATGCCAATGCAAAAGACATCGAGTCTGCTTTAGCTATTTCTCAAAGTACGGAGTTTGTTTCTAAAAAACCAGAAGGCATCCACTCTGAAATCAGTCAGGGTGGTACAAACGTATCGGGTGGACAAAGACAAAGACTATCGATTGCACGTGCCATTGTGCGTAAGCCTGAAATCTATATTTTTGATGATAGCTTTAGTGCATTAGACTTTAAAACGGATGCCAAACTTCGTGAAGCTTTGGCGAAGTCTTGTAAAGAAACGAAGAGTACGGTACTTCTTGTAGCCCAACGTATTTCAAGTATTTTACATGCCGATCAAATCATTGTACTGGATGAAGGGAAAATGGTTGGAAAAGGAACACATGCTGAATTGATGGAATCTTGTGATGTGTATCAACAAATCGCATCGAGCCAGTTGACAAAGGAGGAACTTGCCAATGTCTAATCAGAAACAAAACAATCGTCCAAGAGGTCCAATGGGCCGTGGTATGCGTGGTGGCGGTGAAAAGGCAAAAGATTTCAAAGGTACAATGAAGAAGTTGTTCAACTATATCAAACCTTTTAAATTTACTTTCCTAATTGGAATTCTTTGTGCCGTTGTCTCCGTATGTATTATGGTCATTGGACCTAAGATTCAAGGAAATATTATTACAGAAATAGCCGAAGGCTTTATGAATAAAGTACAAGGCAAGGGTGGCATTGATTTTGATGCGATCAAAAAGACGTGTGCCTTATTATTAGCTATCTATGCCATGAGTACGGCCTTCTCATATCTTCAAGGCTGGTTGATGAGTGGTGTATCCAATAAAATGGGATATCAGCTTCGTAAGGAAATGAACCAAAAGATTGATAAACTTCCATTATCTTACTTTGATAAAAATAGTCATGGAGATATTCTTTCAAGATTTACTAATGATGTAGATACCCTAGTTCAATCTTTAAACCAATCTTTATCCACGATGGTATCAAGCATTGTACAAATCATTGGCTTTCTAGTGATGATGTTAAGTATTTCTTGGAAAATGACATTAATGGCTCTTGTTGTGATTCCATTCAGTATGATTCTAGTGATGGTAGTTGTGAAAAAGAGTCAACGCTATTTTAAGGCGCAACAAAAATCATTAGGCTTAGTCAATGGACATATTGAAGAGATGTATGCAGCTCATACGATTGTGAAAGCTTTTAATGGGGAAGAAGATTCTTTAAAATCGTTTAAAGACTATAATAATCAATTGTATACAAGCGCATGGAAATCACAGTTCTTATCCGGTTTAATGATGCCATTGACAAACTTGATTGGTAATATTGGCTATGTCGGCGTATGTATTTTAGGCGGTTATTTAACGATTCATGGTGAAATTGCGGTGGGTGATATTCAATCGTTTATTACGTATACACGTAACTTTACGCAACCAATCTCACAAATCTCACAATCTATGAATATGTTACAGAGTACGGCAGCTGCTGCAGAGCGTGTCTTTGAATTCTTGGCAAGTGAAGAAGAAGTTGCTGAAGTACAAAATCCAGTTGTATTCGAAGATGTACAAGGCCAAGTAACTTTTGAGAATGTATGTTTTGGATATGATCCAAGTAAGATTGTCATTAACAATTTTTCGATGTATATCAAGCCAGGCCAAACAACCGCTATTGTAGGGCCTACAGGTGCAGGTAAAACAACGATTGTCAAATTATTGATGCGTTTCTATGAATTAAATGCAGGCGCTATTTATATTGATGGCCATAATATTACCGACTACACAAGAAGTGATTTGCGTAATATGGTCGGTATGGTATTACAAGATGCCTGGCTGTTTGAGGGAAGCATTCTAGAAAACTTACGATTTGGAAGACCCAACGCAACCGATGAAGAGGTTATGAAAGCTGCCAAAGCTGCGCATGTCGATCATTTTATTCGTACATTAGATCATGGTTATGATACCGTACTGAATGAAGCTTCTAGTAATATTAGTCAAGGACAACGACAATTATTAACGATTGCCCGTGCTTTCTTGGCAGATCCTAAAATCTTGATTTTGGATGAGGCGACAAGCAGTGTGGATACACGTACAGAAGTCTTGATTCAAAAGGGAATGGATGAGTTGATGAAGGGTCGTACGAGCTTTGTGATTGCACACCGCCTATCTACGATTCGTGATGCGGATAATATTATTGTGATGGATCATGGAGACATTGTAGAAGTGGGAAGCCATGATGAATTGATGAAGCGTAATGGTTTCTATACGAAGTTATATAATGCACAATTTGAAGAGGCCTAAGCTATGCGTAAGATCATAGTGGATTTGAATGTAGTAAAAGATAACGAATTTTCAATGATGTATGAAATGTTTGGATTAGACGTACAAAATAAATCGTACGAAGATTTTGAAAGAAGAATGCTGCAAATGTCCATTGAGACTATTATTGAAGTAAAGAATCGGCAACAAAATCTTAAATCTTGTGCCAAATGGATCTTTATCTTAGAGGATATTCAACAAAAAAGTGATTGTATGTATTGTATTTGGGGTGAGTAAGACTTGGGTATATAAATATACAATCTGATTTAAACGCAATTGATAGTCAAGTATGGGGTTTATTATGTTATTAAAACTGAAAAGTTTGAAATTGTGTTTAGGTTTATGTGGTATGATATATATACAATAAAGGCGAGGAACATTTGGTTGACATCGAATGAAGCCTTGGAGCGCTGATGACGCCATCGTCACCCTGGGCCCTTTAAAAAAAGCAATACAGGGACAACGCTCATCCAAAGGAGGCATTTTATGTGCCTCTTTTGCATATCATAAAGAAAGGTATAATATGTGGGATATAGATTTGTCTTTTTTGCAAGAAAGTGCCCAAATCTTTTTAGACGAATTTGTTTAAAGGAATATAACATCTCACTTTTAGATAAATCGCTTTCTTTTTGAATTGGATTCATATATAATAAAAACGTGTTAAGGAGTGTGAAATTATGAAAGACATTACCGAAACAATGACATTTACTACAGAAGAGATTCGTCGTGAAAATATCAAGATGATTCTTCGTGAAGTAAGTGATGCTTTGGAAGAACGTGGTTATAATTCAGAAAATCAGATTGCTGGTTATTTGATTAGTAACGACCCTGCGTATATTTCTTCTCACAAGAATGCTCGTAACTTGATCCAAAAGATTGAACGTTATGAAATCATTGAAGAACTTGTACGTGCGTATTTAGAGAAATAATGGATCGTATCATTGGTTTAGATCTTGGTTCAAAAACATGTGGTGTATCGATTTGTGATGCGCTTCATATTACGTGTCGAGCTTTAACGACAGTGCGTTTTGAATCGGATGATTATGATGCTTGTTTAGAAGAAGTTTTAAAGCTATTAAAAGAAAATAAAGTCAAAGAAGTAGTTTTAGGCTTGCCAAAGCACATGAATGGAGATATCGGAATTCGTGGTGAAATATCTTGTGAATTTGCCAAGAAATTAGAGTCTTCGGGTATTACAGTTCATCTATGGGATGAGCGACTAACAACGGTTGCGGCCGAAAAAATCTTACTACAGGGGGATGTTTCTAGAAAGAAACGTAAAAAAGTAATTGATCAGATGGCTGCCGTTCAAATTTTACAGAGTTTTTTGGACAGACAAAACGGGGGATTCTAGATCCTCCTTTATTTTTGAAAGGAAAAGTATATTTATGTTAGATTCAAATAGTTTATATGTATATGATGAAGATGGAAATGAGAAAAAGATGACCATCTTATTCACTTTTGACAGTGATGAAACGGGATGCCAATATGTGGTTTTCCAAGATCCAGACAATGATGAGGGCGAAGTATTCGCATCTCGCTATGATGACAAAGGTCAGTTGATTCCTATTGAAAGCGAAGCCGAATGGGAAATGGTAGAAGAAGTAATCAACACGTTTGTTGAGGATGAGGAAAATGCCGACTAGGCGAAAAGTCAATTCTGTAAGAGTTGTCCTATTAGTCGTTGTATTCATTTTAATTATCGCCGGTCTTGGTTCGATTTTTGTCGTAAAGACAGGACTATCAAGTACGGGCAACGGGGATAAGGAAGTAGTATTTACCATTGAAAACAATGAATCATTTGATTCGATTTTAGAGAACTTGAAAAAAGAGAATCTGATCGCAAATGCGAGTGTTGCCAAGCTATATGCCAAGGCAAGTCACAACACAAACTTTGTGGCAGGTACTTTTGAATTGGATAATGGCATGAGCGTAAAGGATATTTTATCTACCATTCAAGATAGTACAAAACTAAAGAAAGATGCTCTTGTCTTAAAAATACCGGAAGGAAAATGGGCCAAAGAAATTGCGGCTGAAATATCAAATTTATATGATGGAAAGTATTCTTCAGAAGAAATTTTAAATCAATGGAATGATATTTCTTATATTCAAACGCTCGCAAAGGATTATTCTTTCTTAAATGTAGATGATTTAAATAATTCCAACTA
>OLZE01001353.1_pt1 | contig 12488 bp, 9 predicted proteins | sample 1674091 | NCBI WGS metagenome assembly OLZE01 (sample SAMEA103958143, study PRJEB25191) | human gut metagenome | biome: human-associated habitat [ENVO:00009003]; feature: intestine environment [ENVO:2100002]; material: feces | place: Germany | collected 2013/2015
ATGGTTCTTATATCCACTTGTATCGGAATAAACAGATCGGTGCATGGTGTGCATATGGCTACTCAGCATATGGTTTACGCCTTTTTGATAAACGACAAGGCTACATGAATTTGCGTAGTTACTCAGACTGCCTTCAGATGCCATGTACGGTTACATCCGGAGAATCCCTTGGCTTATTGCTGCAATACTCAGTTGAGATAGGTTCACAAACAGCAACTTCTATAAAATTGAAAATGGCAGATACAATAAATTTCAATGCTTATCAGATGTGGTTGCATAAGTTGAAAGGGAGCTCGAATGATGACGCAATAATTGTCACCACACATGTCAGCCAATATGTGCCACGGGACAGTTTTATTCCCGACGGGATGTCTGCATTTGCACGTAATGTAAAGCGTATCAGTGATTTTATCCTATCATTGATTGCTTTGACAATTTTTTCTCCGCTATTCTTGATTTGCTACATTGTCATTCACATGGAGGATGGAGGAAGTGCCATCTTCAAGCAGGAGCGTATCGGCAGGTTCGGTCGTCCATTTTATATATACAAGTTTCGTTCCATGCGTCTGGATGCCGAGAAGTTCGGGCCACAACTCAGTCACAGCGGAGGTGACAATGATCCTCGGTTGACAAAAATCGGTCGTTTCATCCGAGCGCACCATTTGGATGAATTGCCTCAACTCTACAACGTCTTGCGTGGCGATATGGCATTCATAGGTCCGCGTCCCGAACGCAAGTTTTATATAGACCAGATACTTGAACACGACCAACGATACACCTATCTTTACCAAATCCGTCCGGGTGTAACATCGTATGCCACGCTATATAACGGCTATACGGATACAATGGAGAAGATGCTCCGACGTTTGGAATATGACCTTTATTATTTAGGGCATCGTTCATGGTGGTTCGACTTCAAAATTCTGCTGAACACATTCTGTGCAATTGTATTTGGAAAGAAATTTTGAATGATTGTACAAAATAATAACACTTATATAATAGATTGATAATGAAAGCTTGTTTTATGGGCTTGGGGTATATCGGACTGCCCACAGCCATCATTGCCGCCAAGCACGGCATTCAGATTATGGGAGTTGATATTAACCCTCAAGTAGTGGAAATGACAAATGCAGGACATCTGCATATCATTGAGCCGGGCATGGAAGAGATGTTACAGGAAGTGGTAAATGCCGGCTCGTTGAAAGCATCCATAAAGCCGGAGGTGAGCGATGCTTATTTCATGGTAGTTCCCACTCCATTCAAAGGAAATCATGAACCGGACACCAGCTATGTGGAAGCCGCTACGCGTGCCGTATTACCGTTGCTTAAGAAAGGCGATCTTTATGTCATTGAGTCCACTTCACCCGTAGGCACTACCGAAGCGATGTCCCGCCTCATTTTCAGTGAACGTCCTGAATTGGAAGGAAATATTTTTGTGGCTTATTGCCCCGAACGTGTATTACCGGGTAATGTGATTTACGAGTTAGTACACAACGACCGTGTCATCGGTGGTTTGAATCCCGAATCTACTGATAAGGCTATTGAGTTCTATTCTCAATTTGTGCAGGGCACGCTCCACAAGACTAATTGTCGTACCGCTGAAATGTGCAAATTGACAGAAAATTCCTGTCGTGATGTACAGATTGCCTTTGCGAATGAACTTTCTTTGATTTGCGACAAGGCAGGTATTAATGTGTGGGAGCTTATCAATCTTGCCAACAAGCATCCGCGAGTGAACATTCTGCAACCAGGTTGCGGTGTGGGTGGTCATTGCATCGCTGTTGACCCTTATTTTATCACTGCTGATTTTCCGGCAGAGAGTAAACTGATTGCGGATGCAAGAGATATCAACAACTATAAGTCTTTCTGGTGTGCGGAAAAAGTGAAGAACGTTATGTTGAAGTTTGAGTTGAAGCATCACCGCAAACCCTGTGTCGCTATGATGGGCTTGGCTTTTAAACCGAATATCGACGATTTGCGTGAGAGCCCCGCGAAATATATAACCACGAAAGTGATGCAAAGTTGCAATAATGCCAATATCCTGGTTGTGGAACCCAATGTGAGGGAGCACAATGTGTTCAAGTTGACAGATTACAAAGAAGCCTACGACAAAGCGGATATTGTGGTATTCCTTACGGCACACACACCATTCAAGGAACTGACGTGGAGAGATGACAAGGTAATACTGGATTTTTGCGGAATTTTCAGGGAATAAAAGAACTCTATATGGTAAATCTGCCAAACATATAAGAAGTATAGAACTTGACAGTATTATCCGTAACGAGCATAATAACGATGGATACCAGATCCATTTACATTATAAAAGCATAACAGGAATGTGGTATGCATACGGTTATTCGGCAAGACTTAGGGCTGTCTTCGTGAATATGCCAGAAGTGCTCAGACACCGTGTACCGTCACTGAACATAAATCTATTGTACCATTGCTACAGAATGCCGCAGAAATCATTGCCCAGACAGAATTCTATATAGGTTTGCAAAAGCTTGATGTAATAGGCATAAGCGCGTATCAGAGAAAGGTAAACAAATTGAAAGGTGGTATAGGTAAATGAAAGTAAAATCATAATAACCACTTCTGTGAATCAATACGTTCCCAAGGATTGCTTCATATCCAACAACATGCCGGTCTTTTCCTGCAATATCAAGCGTATATACGATTTCCAGTGGTCACTAGTAGTACAGATTCTCTTTTCACCACCGTTTTTTATCTGCAATATCGCCATCTTCAAGCAGGAACGTATCGGCAGGTTCTATACAAGTTTCGTTCCATGTGTCTTGATGCGGAAATATCCGATCCGCAACTGAGCCATAGCAACAGCAACAATGACTCTCGCCTGACAAAAGTCGGGCATTTCATCCGTGCATATCATTTGGTTAAGTTGCCGCAATTATACAATGCCTTGCGTGGTTATATGGCGTTAATTGAGCCGCATCCCGAACGGAAATTCTACATTGACCAAATTATGGAACATGATTACAGTATTCTTATTTCTATCAGATCCGCTTGGGCATAACATCATATGTCACGTTATATAACGGTTATATAGATACTATGGAAAAAATCTCAAATGGCAGGAGTATGACCTCTATTATTTAGGGTACCGTTCCTAGCTTTTTGACCTGAAGATACTGATTAATATATTTTACAGTATTGTATCCGGGAAAAATCTGATACTGTGTCAGCTGGGCGATCAGTATAGAAAGTGAAAGAAAAGACCGTCAACTTATGTGGTCTGGTGGAGAGAGAGGAGATAAAGTCTTTTTCTATTTATACGAAACCTTCAAGTGGTCGTTTTTCTGAGCATGAGTTCCTTGAATTTAGGCATCCTTTGCGAAGTCAGAATTGAATAATTAACGAATATAATTAAATGAAAGAACTTTACAATAAAAAAATAAACGAGCGCTCTATATTTAAATATTTCTTAGGATTGCTGTCTCGCATAAGACTGTATTTGAAATACGGCTTAATACGTATGTATGCGCGAATACGAGGGGCTTATATTGGGCGAAATAGTATTATAACATGGAAACTCGCATGTCGTGCTAACAAGAATCTCGTCATAGGTAATGATTGCATCGTAGAATCGTGGAACATTGATTTGAGGAGTAAAGTAGAAATATGTGACAATGTTATCATAAACAGAGATGTAGTTATTATTAGAGTAAGTCATTATATCGATAATGACAAGAGCTTTACCACACGTTTCTATCCCGACCTGAAAATTGAAATGTATTGTTGGTTATGTACTGGGTGTATAATATTACCGAGTGTCAATACTATTGCAGAAGGTTCTGTAGTAGGGGCATATTCAGTACTTACAAAGAGCACGATACCGATGGGAGTATATGCTGGTAATCCCGCAATTCTCAAAAGGTTGCATAACACAAATTTTGAGGACTTAGTGGTATCCAGCTTGATGGGAGGAGATTTGTTTTATTATGTGAAAGCAAAGAACTTAAACTAGTTTGCTTGAAAAGAATAAGAAAAGAAAAATGCTGAATAAATTACAAAATTCACCTATAGCACGCGGTTTTACCCTTACTATATTAGGGAGTGGATTATCTAAACTGATTATCATTATACTTACATTTTACTGTACAAACAGATTAACAAAGTCGGAGTTCGGTGAGTATTCTTTGCTCCGGAATACATTAAATATGGTGCTGTGCGTTTGCGCACTGAATTTCTCATCGCTTTGTACAAAATTTACAGTCGAAATAAAGACCTCTCTTGATTCTTATTATCGCTTGCTTATATTGACTGCATTTTCCTTGTCAGTTTGTACATTGCTTGGTTTTTTTTTAATACTACTACCTTCAAACTTTTTAGAATCAGTAATCGGGACTTCTAATCTTAACTCCTATGTTAAAATCATTGGACTGTTGCTACCTGCACTTATGTTTCAACCTCTTATAGAGGGTATTCTCAAGGGATTAATGGAGTTCAAGACAGTAGGTGTGTTGCAAATAATATCCTCTTTGTTTTTTCTTGTTTCCACGATTGTCGGGATTCATCTCAACGGCCTCAATGGAGCTATTGTCAGCATGTTGCTGTACTATTCATTCTATACACTGATTTCTTTATATACAATATGGAAGACTAAACCTGATATCCAATTGCATTTTGAAAAATCAAAGTTCAAGGAGAATCTACCAGTCTTGTCATCAATGATAATACCTGTTTTTGTAATGTCCTTTATTGAAGCTCCTGTTCTTTGGATTTCACAATTAATGCTTGCGCATTATAGTTCAACAGAAGCAGTCAGCAGTATGACCATCATTTTGCAGATAAAAAATTTCACCATCTTGATTCCTTCTTATTTTTTCAGTACATTCATGGCGTTTGCTGGAAAAATGAGTGTGAAAAAGGAGTATCCCTCATATTTTAATAAATTCAGCAGATTGATTCGCCTATTCGCTATCTACGGTGTGTCAGTGGCAATTATCATTTCAATGATGGGCAACTTGATATTGTCTCTGTATGGTAAATCATATGTTTCCGACAATACGGGACTCATCTTGTCTAACATAAGTATTCCTCTACTTGTTCTTATTGGGCTAATAAAAATAGATCTGATAATACAAGAACATCAAAAGCAATTGCTTTACATTTCTATTGGCTGGAACATCATATGGTTAATACTTTTCTTTGTTGCATTAGAATATAAAGCAATGCCTCTACACGCATTTTTTGGAACACAGTTTATAGGTATATTATTTCAATTTTTGCTATTTTGGACTATTTACAATAATGACAGGAATAGGTTGTTCCCATACACATAAAATCAATTCTGAGGAAGCTCATCTACTTAAATTTTTAAAATAAAGAAATGAAAATAGCAATAGCTTTAACCGGACGTTCGCATCTGCTGAACGTCTCAAGGTCACTTATTGAAATAGGGCATGAAGTGACGTTTTATACGTGTATTCCCAAATCTCGGTGCAAAAGATTCGGTCTACCAGCAGAAAATGTAGTGTCTCTGTTTCCTCTTCTTGGTTGGTTATTTATATATCGTAAAATTAAAACGATGTGGCTGCGTGAGATGATTCTCTCGTGGTTAGATTACTTGGTTGATAGTTGTGTGGCATGGATTCTTAGACCATGCGATGTGTTTATTGGCGCAAGTACTGTGGTTGTAAAATCATCTGTAGTGGCCAAGAATAAATATAATGCAACTGTTATCTGCGACTGTGGCACGAAGCATGTACTTGAGCAAAACAAGATACTAAGTCAAATTCCAAGTGCAAGAAGAATTGCACATAGTGTTATAAAGCGGGAATTAAAAAATTACAAATTTGCTGATTATATCACAGTGCCTTCATTCCATTCGATGGAAACATTTTTAAAACATGGGATACCTCAAAGCAAATTGTTCCGCAATCCATATGGTGTGGACATCTCTCTCTTTGGACCAACAATGAAACCTGCACCAGACCAATCTTATGATGTAATAATTATTGGTACTTGGCGATACATAAAAGGTGTGGATTTACTGTCAAAAGTCTGTACCGATATGGGATTAAATTTATTGCATGTTGGTGGTCAGTTCGCTAATTGCCCATTTCCTAATACACCTTTGTTTACTCACGTTCCACCTGTTGATGAGAAGGAATTAACAAACTATTATGCGAAGGCAAAAGTATTTGTGCTTCCCTCTCGAGCTGAGGGATTGGCACTTGTTTTGGCGCAAGCTGTTGTATCCGGATTACCCGTGGTTTATAGCAAAGATACGGGAGGACACGATATAAAAAAACTGATTGAGCCGAAAGGAGATTTTATGTTTGAAATGGAGTCTTTCTCAGAAGAATCTTTGAAAGCGTGCATAGAGAAAGCGTTGATGGCATATCAGAATCAGCCTGATGGTGTTCCACGAAACTACACCGTGCCCCAAAAGCTGGAAAAACTGACATGGACTGCATATGGACAGCGCTATGAAACATTGTTTGACAAGTTAATTCATGAGTGATGTGGAAACAATAAGTTCTATAGGCTTCTTATGCTGTTGTGCAACCGGCGTTGCCATTATCCTTGATTTTGCATATAAGTACATCCGTGCATCAACAGACGAGTTTTTGTCACCTATAGTGTTTATAGAGTTGGTATTACTTTATTATACGGTAATATCGCCATTAATTCTTATTAGTAATAGCGACACATACTATGGCTACAAAGATATGAGTCCCTACATCTCACTGTCATGGTGCGGATGTTTCGTTTTTTATGTGTCACTTATGTTAGGTTACAAGGTTGCTCTATTTCCATATTTTTCAGTGGCTTTCGCTAAAGATACACAGGATAAGGTCAATCTCAAAAATGTATTTAACATTGGAGCCATTCTTGTCTTGTTAGGTCTTTTCCTCTACATGATTAATGGTGGTTACAGTTTAAAGCAACTTTTCATTGGCGGAGTAAGCGAATCTGTTGAGCTGACCAGTAGCTTTTTATCTGGCTATGGAAAACAAATGATAAATTTCTGCATTCCCGGATGCTGCCTAATGCTGATAGCGTATTTACAAGAGAAACATTCCATATATAATAGAGTATTGCTTGTTGCTGCTGTAACACTGTCTTTGAGCAGTTTTATGATTGCCGGCTTCAGATACCGTATCATATATTTGTTGATGGCATTCTTTACAATATATTACATCCAAAAACAGAAAAAACCTAATTTGGCACTGTGGGGATTGCTATTTGTCATTCTTGTGCTTTTTATGGGAGTTATCGGAGCCACGAGAAACTATCATAAAGGACTTGATTCTTCACAATTACAAAATCAGACAATTAGCGAACTAATGCAAAAAGGGATGAATGACACTCGCATATTCTATGCAACGGGAGCCTTAATGAATGATGTGTCTTCCAATTCAAATTTTGTCTATTTCACTCCAATATACACAGCAGTCTGTATGCCTATTCCAAGAAGCATATTTAGGGACAAGCCTGATGCAACATATCTCGTAGATATGAATGTAAGAATTTGGGGAACAGCCAAATATGGAATAGCTTTCATGTGCTACGGTGAAGCTTTCTACGCCTTCGGTTGGGCAGGCATAATTCTATGTGGATTATTGTTGGGCATATTTTCACGTTATGTGTATTCTTTATATCATACTAATGACAAGTCTGTTTCTGCCTTGTTATTTCTGTCAACGTATAATGGGTTTATGTACGTAGTGTTAACACGCGGATACTTTGCCCAGCAAGTTACCATATTTTTTCTTATCATAGTCATACCCATGCTTTTATATAAAGGATTAATGCGATTGAGAATATGAAAAAAAAACTTTCAAAACTCGTTTTTCTTTTACAGAAGTGGAACTGTAAAATAGCATTCCACATAAATCATCGTTTTTATATGCGTATGTATATACCTCTATTAAAAAAAAATGGAGTAAAGATAAATGGCACACCACGGTATATCGGTATTCATGTTTCTTTTGACGACTTCAGTAAAATAGAAATAGGAAATAATACCACAATCAGTGACGAGTGCCATCTGCTTACTCACGATTATAGTATCACCAATGCTTTTCGTGCAACGGGCAAGATATTAAGCAAGGACATAGCTTTAGTCCGTGGTATAAGGATAGGTAATAATGTATTTATAGGGAAAAAATCAATCATTATGCCTAACTGTGAAATCGGGAACAACTGTATCATTGGCGCAGGAGCAGTTGTACGAGGAAAGATACCCGATGGCTCTGTAGTTATTGGCAACCCAGCTCAAATCGTCGGAGATGTATTCAAGCTTGCAGAAAAGTGGGAGAAACTTTCTTTGGACTACATAAGGAAAGATTAACAATGAATATTCTTGTCAATACATCGAACTTGAAGGCTGGAGGAGGATTGCAAGTTGCAGATTCGTTTCTTTCTCTCTTATATTTATATACAGAACATTCGTTTTTTGTTGTCTTGTCGGAAGCTCTGTTTTATTTAGAGAGGCCAATGGAAAAGTATGCCAACTGCACCATCTTAAAGTATGATATGCCTAAGAGTATAGGCGGACTTATTTGGGGAAAGAATGCTCATATGGACTCCATCGTAGAAAAATACCGAATTGATGTTGTCTTTTCTATATTTGGGCCAACATTGTGGAGACCAAAAGTGCGGCATGTCTGTGGTTTTGCGCGCCCACAAATCATTTACACAAAATCACCATTTTTCAAAAAAATATCACTTAAACAAAAGTTTGCTTACAAAATAAGTGAACAGTTTAAACTGTATAATTTTGACAAAACGTCAGATGTACTGATAACCGAAAACAAAGATGTAAGCAAGAGGCTTTCTTTGAAATTGCCACATAAAACTGTCTATACGGTAACAAACTACTATAACCAAATATTTGATAACAAAGAGAGGTGGATTAATGATATACAATTGCCACCATTTGATGGTATAACGCTTTTGACTGTCTCAGCCAACTATCCACACAAAAACCTTGACATCATCTTCAAAATTATAGATTTTTTACAAGAAAATAAACTGGATTTAAAACTGAGATTTGTGATAACATTAAGTAAAGAGCAATTCCCTATGTCAGAGAAATACCAAAAATATATCATTCTGACGGGAAAGTTAAACATTGCGCAATGTCCGCATTTGTATGAACAGGCGGATATCGTATTCTTGCCAACCCTATTGGAATGTTTCTCAGCTTCATATGCAGAGGCTATGCGTATGGGGATACCTATTCTTACAAGCGACTTGACTTTTGCAAGAGGTTTGTGCGGAAAAGCCGCTGAATATTGCGACTCTTTATCGATAAAGTCAATACTTGACGGAATCATAAAACTGCAGTATAAAAAAAGAAAAGACGAACTTATAGAAGCAGGTCATCAACAGCTAAAAAAATTCGATACAACGGAAAATCGTGCAAATAAATACATACAAATAATTAATAACGAAATATGAAGCAAATAATTCAAGATTTAAAAAACGGTGAAACTATTTTAGAGGAAGTACCTGTACCACAGGTTAAAGCCGGATATGTCTTAATCAAGACATCTCGCTCTTTGGTATCATTAGGAACGGAACGTATGCTTGTAGAATTTGGCAAAGCAAATCTTATAGATAAGGCACGCCAACAACCTGACAAGGTAAAACAGGTATTGGATAAAATAAAGACAGACGGAATACAACCCACTCTCGAAGCTGTATTCAACAAACTTGGACAGCCTCTTCCGCTCGGCTATTGCAATGTAGGAACTGTTATTGCACTGGGGCGGGGTGTTACAGAATTTAATGTAGGGGATAGAGTAGCATCAAACGGAAACCATGCAGAATATGTTAGTGTGCCTAAAAATCTTGTAGCCTTGATTCCTGATACTGTAAGTGATGAAGAAGCTGCATTTACTGTTATTGGATCTATTGGCTTACAAGGTATTCGATTGCTCAACCCCCAAATAGGGGAAACTGTTGTAGTGATAGGGTTAGGACTGATAGGTTTAGTTGCCAGTCAACTTTTACACTCGAATGGTTGTCATGTTATTGGAGTTGATTTTGATGAGCAAAAAGTACAGCTTGCTAAATCATTTGGTATTGATGCCATTAATCCGGCAAAAGGCATTGACCCTATCAAATATGTAGAAGAGGTAACGGCTGGAATAGGTGCTGATGCAGTTTTAATAACGGCATCATCGAAAAGTAACGATATTATTCATGAGGCTTGTATAATGAGTCGTAAAAGAGGACGGATTGTATTGGTCGGAGTGGTAGGATTGGATATGCGCCGTGATGACTTCTATAAAAAAGAACTGTCCTTTCAGGTTTCTTGTAGCTATGGTCCAGGGCGTTATGATGAGGAGTATGAAAATAAAGGTCATGATTATCCTTTGCCATACGTTAGGTGGACTGAAAAAAGAAATTTTGAAACCATCCTGAACTGTATTGCAACAGGACGGTTGAACGTCTCTACATTGATAACCGAACGTGTTCCACTTGAACAATACGATACCATTTACGGAGATATGCGAAGACAAGGCAGTATCGCATCAATCTTAGAATATCCTATCGAATCTAATATAGAACGTATAATTAAAGTAGAAAACAGACAATTTAAAAATACTTCAAACCGAAAATTTGGAATAATAGGAGCTGGTAATTATGCTTCAGGTATGATTGTCCCTTGTCTTATAAAAGCAAAAGCTCCTATCAAGTATATTGCTTCAAGTCAGGGGCTAACAGCAAAAATACTAGCCAAGAAAGCCGGAGCTGAAGCAGCAACAAGTGATTATCATGAAATGCTGAAAGACGAAGAAATAGGCTGTGTAATTGTTTCAACTAGGCATAATCTACATGCGCCAATACTCATCGAGTCGTTAAAAGCAGGAAAGAGTGTTTTTGTTGAAAAACCTTTATGCTTGAATCCAGAGGAGTTACAAGAGATACTTGCTGCATATCACTCTGCTCCAAATGGCACAACGATAACCGTAGGATTCAATCGCCGCTTTTCTCCTTTTGCTGAAAAATTGAGAGTTCTAGCAGGAGAAGGCCCTAAAAATATCGTTGCCACGATGAATGCAGGCTCTATACCCAAAGAGATGTGGGTGCATGATATGGAAGTTGGTGGTGGTAGAATCATCGGAGAGGCTTGCCATTTCATTGATTTGTGTTCCTACTTAGCAAATAGTAGTATTGTGAGTGTCTGTATGAATGCTTTAGGAGAAAACCCACAGGAAAATACAGATAACGCATCCATCATTCTACGATATGCAAATGGTTCGAATGCCGTCATTAACTATTTTTCTAATGGTTCTAAAAGCTATGCTAAAGAGCGTATAGAGGTATACAGTAATGAACGTGTATTCGTGATAGACAATTGGCGGAAATTGACCGCTTTTGGAGTAAAAGGATTCTCAAAGCTAGCAGGAAATATGGATAAAGGGCAAAAAAAACAGTTTGCTCTTTTAAACGACCGAATGCAAAATGGAGGCGAACCGTTAATCCCAATGTACAGTATTATAAATACGACAGAAGCTTGCTTCGCTGCCATTGAATCGCTTAAGCAGCACTCTTGGATTAATCTTTAACTTCTATAACTGTACTAAACCGGTTGTGTAATAAAAGGATTATTGAAAGGAACATGTCTATTTTTTCTTTATTTCATACTATTCATTATTTAAAGATAAAGCAAATTATTTTCCAGATTATATATCGTTTATATATCCCTCCATTTATACAGCGATGTCAAGTCGGTGTTTCTATGCTTTTGACAGATGACATAAGCAAATATACCTGTAACAATGACATGTGCTTTACATTCTTGAATCTGTCATCTGATTTCAAGGGATGGAACGATATATCTAAAGGTATGCTTTGGGCATACAATCTGAACTATATGGACTGGCTCTTGCAGGAAGGGATGAGTTATGAGAAAGGGGCGGAATGGATAGACCGATTCATAAGCGATTTGCCTGGCAATCGTATCGGGCTTGACCCTTATCCGATAGCACTACGAGGAATTAATTGGATAAAGTTTATTTCCTGGCGTAGGGAAAGCATTGATGAAAGGCATCTGAAGCAATGGAATGACAGCTTGTATTCGCAATATGTGTTGCTTTCTAAAAAACTAGAGTATCATCTGATGGGAAACCATCTTTTGGAAGATGCCTATTCTCTTTTCATAGCGGCTCTTTATTTCAAAGATGACAAGTTTTACAGAAAATCAAAAAAAATGCTCTGGCAGGAATTGAAGGAGCAGATACTCCCTGACGGTGCGCACTATGAGCAGTCACCCATGTATCATTGTATCCTACTTGATAGGCTGTTGGACTGTTACAACTTTTCCTCCTACAATATACGGTTTGTTGGTCAGGAAACTTTCAATGAATACCTGAAAGAAAAAATCGTCCTGATGTTGGGGCATTTGGATAGCATCGTGTGGAAAGACGATACAGTTCCCTTATTCAATGATTCGGCATACGGTATAGCACCGACAGTTTCCGAATTGAGAGCATACGCCAAAAGAT
>OLZE01001361.1_pt1 | contig 12448 bp, 14 predicted proteins | sample 1674091 | NCBI WGS metagenome assembly OLZE01 (sample SAMEA103958143, study PRJEB25191) | human gut metagenome | biome: human-associated habitat [ENVO:00009003]; feature: intestine environment [ENVO:2100002]; material: feces | place: Germany | collected 2013/2015
GAAAGAGAGCCGGCGAGCATGTCAATGAAAAGGATTTAAAGAAGCATAAGTACGATGTATTCCGCTTGTTGCAGATTGTCACAGCTGGAACAAAAATCGAATCAGAAGGGCTGGTGACAGAGAGTATACATAGATATATCGAGGAAATCAGTGTACTAGATGAATTGGAAATAAGACTTTTGCAGATGGGAATGCCTTTTGATAGAGATAGGGGTGTGGAGTTGTTGAAGGAGATTTATTTATAAGATAAACTAATATAAAAAAGTCGAAGACCCACAACAGCGTATATGGTACATTAAAAAACAGCAGAGAATGGATGGTCTCACAATGTTTTGATTCATCAAATCGAAAGCGGTTTGTATCAGCGGCAGGTTCTGGCAGATAAAGTTGCAAATTTTGATCACTGCTTACCGTCTCCACAAAGTGAACTTACGGCGCAGACAATGAAAGATCCATATGCCAAACATCATGCCTCATGTATGCAGGCATACATATTGCAGCAATATGGCTCGTGCAGGCATGAATCCTAAAACACTTCAGTACTTGATGGGGCATTCAGATATTAGTATTACAATGAATACGTATACTCATCTGGGACTTGATGACGCTAAGGATGAGATGATAAGACTAAAGGAATTGGAAGAGGCTAGACGAGAATTGGAAAAGACTACTGAAAAGCCGAAACCAGCTACTCAGAATATGTTTAGAGCAGTGTAAAATAGAATGATTTATAGATATGGCAGCAGGGCTTATGAGCTCTGCTGTTTTGCGTTGGAGAGAAGGTTACAAAACGGTTAGAAAGTTACAGAAATGATTGAAAATATTCCTCCAAAGGAATATAATATCGTTATATGGTTTAATGGCGCTTAGTGGACAATTACGGAGGTGACAAACTATAAACAGTCAAGTGTTTTTTTGGAATTTTATGGTTTATAAAAAAGGGTAACCTTAATAAACCATCTGAAAATAGCGTATTTCAGATGGAGGGTGTTAACTTATGAACATGAGCTCATCGAAGTTTCTTTGGGTCAAAGTCGATATCTTGACTCTCCAATGCATAGATGACTCTGACAAGCTTCTTAGCTACATGAGTGATAGCAACCCGGTGAGGCTTGTTCTCTGAACGTTTTCTGGCATAGTATGTAGCAAATGTCACATCAAACCGTATCAACGGCAGACAGCAGTTGATAAGCACATATCGTAGCTGTGAGGAACCGTGTTTTACCATCTTGCCATTATATGCTTCAGTTCCTGACTCATGTACGCTGGGTTCTATTCCGGCAAAAGCAAGCATCTGGTTAGGACTGGAGAAGTTTGAAATATCACCATATTCAGCGTAAATGATAGCAGCGGATATAGGACCGATACCTGGAATGGACATATAGTGTGGATGCACTTCATCTACCAGTCTGTTGATTTCGCTTTCTAATGTTTTGATTTCATCTACAAGGGACTTGTATAAGGTCAGCAGACTATTAAGTTCTACATCGAAGATAGAGTTGTTTACACCGACTGTATTAGCGGCAAGTTCTTTCAAGCGAATAAACTGCTGGGGAGAAAATTTTCCTCTGGAAATGGATCGAAGTTTCTCATAGGATGCGGAATTCATTCTTGCTATCTTTTCAGCGGAGCCGTAGTTTTCAAGGAGGTATAAGGCAGTTTTAGATAAACGCTCATGGAAGAAAGGTTTGAACTCTGGAAAGGTGTGGTCAAGAACGTTTGTAATTTTAACAAGATAAAAAGAACGCTGGCGAACCAGCCTGTCCCGTAAACGAGTTAATGACTTTAAGGAATAAGCGTGGTAAAATCCTTTTGAATGGGGTTTGTATTCAACAGTCATTAACCAACGGGCTATTAACTCGCAGTCGATAGAATCGGTTTTGGTGCGTCGGAGAGTCTGAGACTTCTTGAAATCCTTGATTAAAACTGGATTAATTTCCATGAAGCTGTGGTTGGCATTTTCAAGGAAGAGTTCAAGATTGAGGGCATAATGGGCAGTTGATTCAAACCCTATTTTTATATCCTCAGGAGTGGAGAGTGAATTTAGTTGTTCAAAACCGGACTTATCATTTTTGAAAGTAAACTTTGAAACAACTTTCTGGTTGGCTGCTGATATGATGCAACAGTCGTGCTTGTACTTGGAAATATCGATTCCAACAAAGTACATGGTCATAGAAATAAGCCTCCTTATAAGATATTTAGCACTGCTGTCTTCCACAGAGAATTCGGCTGCGTAATCACGTAAATACAAACGTCATGCGTTAACAAACTAATTACCAGTAGTAGACGAAAAGCTGTGGTCTGAGTCACCTCGGAACAGTCAAAGCCGTAATGAAATAGGTACAGATCCACAGTGCTGTAATTATTATAATGGAGTATTCAATAAAGCCCAAGAGATTGGGAGAAAGGGGAATAATCCATTACCCTCAAAAGAGGATAATTGGATTATACGTAAAGAAATGGAATTATTAACAACAAGCGAGATGGCAAAGAAATGGGATATATCAAGAAGAAGGGTTACAACTCTTTGCGCACAAGGGCGCATTGAAGGTGCAATTCTGAAAGGAAATACATGGCTTATTCCAGAAAATGCAGAAAAGCCAGATGATCCAAGACGAGTCCGTAAAAATGTACAGAATAAGTAGTAGATTTAGTATAGAGGTATTATTACGCAGAAGTATGGGAGGTTTGGTCGTATGGCAACTCATATGAGTATAAGATTAGCATGGCATAATGAGGGCTGGAATGGCCATTTTTGTAGAAAAGCCAGCTAATATTGATCCAGAAGTTGTTGATTCTTATGATTTGGATGAGACATTAATACCTGAAAAACTGAGACGAAAAGCGATAGATCTTCCAGCGAGAGGTGCTATAAATGGTTGGTGTTATTTGGTCCCTTATGAAGGGAAATTGAAGCATTTCACTGTTAAGAATGGTGCTAGAATATAAATAGTACAAGCCAAAATGAGAAATTCCAAATACACATAAGCATGGTACAATAGAAACATGCTGAAGGAGGATCTCATATGGCAAAGCAACATGACAAACAATTTAAACTTGATGCAATCCAGTACTATCAAGATCATAAAGATCTCGGAGTACGTGGATGTGCAGAAAATCTTGGCATTGGCTACAGTACATTAACAAAGTGGCTGAAAGACTTCCGAGAATCAGGTGATATTCCTGTTCGTGGTTCTGGTAATTATGCATCTGATGAGCAGAAGGAAATTGCCCGTCTCAGACGTGAATTACGTGATGCCCAAGATGCACTTGATGTGTTAAAAAAAGCAATCAACATTCTGGGAAAATGACGGAAGCCATTTATCTCGAAGTGACTGAGAAGACAGAAGCTGCCAAAAAGGCTGGACGCCGGGTTTCCGTCTCCGGAATGTTGAAATTTTTAGGTGTCTCTCGCTCAGGATATCTTGCATGGCTCCACCACGTACCTTCTGATACAGAAAAACGCCGTGAAGCCGTAAAAGCAAAAATACAGGATATTTATGATGATTCCAAGCAGAACTACGGCGCTCCGAAAATCACTGTAGAACTGCGAAAAACCGGTGAAGTCATTTCGGAAAGAACCGTTGGTACATATATGCGCCAAATGGGAATCCGTGCTCAGTGGAGCAAACCATGGACCATCACCACAAAAGATTCTGATTTCAGCACAGAATTACAAAATATCCTTGATGAACAGTTTAATCCTGACCGCCCGAATGCTGTCTGGTGTTCGGATATCACCTACATCTGGACAATAGACGGATTTGTCTATCTGACCAGTATTATGGATTTATTTTCCAGAAAAATCATAGCCTGGACACTTTCAGAAACACTGGAAGTATCCTGCGTGATTGATACTATAAACAAAGCCAAAGCTCGCCGAAATATTGATCAACCATTAATTATCCATTCGGATCGTGGCAGCCAATATGTTGCAAAGGAATATAAAAAAGCAACCGAAAATATGCAGCGTAGCTACTCGAAGAAAGCTTTTCCGTGGGATAATGCATGCATTGAATCCTTTCATTCTGTTATCAAACGTGAATGGCTCAATCGCTTTAAAATCCGTGATTATAAGCAAGCATACCAGTTGATTTTTGAATATCTGGAAGCTTTCTACAATACGAAACGAATTCATAGCCATTGCAACTATATGTCGCCAAACGAATTCGAACAAATGTATGAAAGAACGAACACTGAGGCTGAGCTTCTGGCAGGTTAAAATGGGAAGAAATTTCTCATTTTAACTTGTACTAAATCTTGACATAGGACCAGAAGACGGTTGGAATGTTTATTCCACTACTGAGAAATGGACAGGAAAAAATGGTTAGCGTTTCTGTTGTTGAGGAAGATAGAATTATTTATATATCTTATGATATGTTCAAACTATATGAGCAAGGATTGAGTGAACCTGATGGAATTAGACTAAAAAAGAGCTTTATTTGAGTATGTGTCGTAGGAGGTATGCTGTGTTTGATCCTGGATTGAAGGTAGGTCAGATTTTGAAAAATGCTGACGTGGTAGAAACATTTAAGTGCGGCAATATGGGCGGAATGAGACGCTCAAAGACAACTAATACTCTTGTGATCGTATCTGATTATACAAAGGTATTTATCACGATAAGTGGATAGGCGGTGTTCTTCACTACACAGGAATGGGAAAGAATGGAGATCAGGATATTAACTGGGCTCAGAATGCTACTCTTGCGGCTTGTGGTTATAACGGGGTTGATGTTCACCTCTTTGAGGTAATGGATGCAGGCGAGTATGTTTACTGCGGTAGAATTGAACTGGTTGATAAGCCATACACAGAGACTCAGCCTGGTGAGGATGGTGCGCCAAGAAAGGTATGGATGTTTCCTATTCGTCCGGTTCCAGATAATGATGTGAAGAAGCCAGCCATGTTTGTATTTAAGGATATGGATGATTTCAAAGCACGTGGTAAGGATGTAGATGAACAGTATATGAAGATGGTTGCTGCTAAGAAAAAATTAGGTGGCAAATCAACATATGTTCTACCTGTTATTCCAAAGCCAGAACCTAAGCCTCCAGTGGCTATTTCTGCTGATATTGTTGGAAAGCAGGTAAAGCATAAATCATTTGGAGTAGGAATAATAACAGCGATTGAAGGCGGTTCAATTGTTGTGGAATTTGATAAAGTAAGAAAAAAGAACATGGGATATGAATTCTGCATGGAAAATAAGATGCTGGAGTTCATTTAGAGAGATATGAAGATAATTAGAGTTGTTGCTGCGGTAATTCGCAGCGAGGATAAGATATTTGCTACAGCAAGAGGTTACGGTGAATTTAAGGGACAGTGGGAATTCCCAGGAGGAAAGATTGAACCGGGAGAGACACCGGAAGAAGCTCTTGCTCGTGAAATAAAAGAAGAACTTGAGACAGTAATTGAGGTTGGAGAGCTCATCCATACAGTTGAGTATGACTATCCTACATTTCATCTTTCTATGGATTGCTTTTGGTGCGAAATAATTAAAAGAAATCTCGTGTTGAAAGAAGCAGAAGATGCTAGGTGGCTTACAAAAGATCAGCTTTACGATGTAAAGTGGCTGCCGACAGATATTACGTTAATTGGAATTATAGAAAAGTGCTTATAAAAGACCTGCACTGAGAGGAAGTGATTTTATGCCAAAAGATAAAGGTTGGGATTTCTTGAATTCTGACGATGTAAATGAAACTTTTAATTCAGATGAAGATGATGGAAGCTGGGGCTACCAAAACGATGATGGCAGTGGATCATACTATGGTGCAGATGGAAGCTGGGGATATCAGAATGCCGATGGAAGTTGTTCATATTATGGGGTCGATGGTAGCTGGGGCTATAAAAATGCCGATGGTAGCGGTTCGTACTATGGAGCTGACGGTAGTTGGGGTTACAAGAACGAGGATGGAAGTGGCTCATATTATGGACAGGATGGAAGCTGGGGATATAAGAATTCTGATGGTAGCGGTTCATTCTATGATTCTGGCAATAATGGCACGTATTATGACGCTGATGACGATGACAATGATTATTACTCATATGATAGCGATGATAGTTCATCGGACTTTGCTTCAAGCTTAGTCGGTTTAGCTTTCGGTTTGGGAACAGTAGCTGTGACAAAGCACACTGCTGAAGCAAGAGAACAGGCACGAAAAGAAGAGGCAGAGCGTCTTGAACGTGAAAGAATTGCAGAGGAACAGCGAATAATTCGTCAGGCTAAAAAAGAGAAGGAGCGCAAACAGAGAAATAAAAGAGTAAAAGCTTTCTTTTTCAATAAGAAAAATTTAGCATTAGAGTTTGCGACATCGGATCTTGTTGGAGATAGCGTCGATTCAGTTGTTGAGGAAATAAAAGAGGCTGGATTCAATAATTATAAAACTGTATCTATCAGGGATATTTATGTTGGAAGCACTAAATATGTTGGAGAAGTAGAACAGGTTCTTATTAATGGTCAGTCTTGGCTTGCTGAAGGAACAATGGTTCCGTATGATGCTGAAATAATAATTACATTCCATGTTAAAAAGGAATTTGAATTTCCTTATTCGGCTCGGCAAATGATTAATAGAGATTTTACTCAACTTGCAAGTGAGTTTGTTGGTATAGGATTTACTGAAGTATATACGTTACCGCTTAAAGATCTTACAACAGGATGGATAAAAAAAGAAAGAGCAGTACAGCAAGTGCTGATTGAAGGTATAGATACGATAAAAAAAGGAATGCCAATAGAACACGATAAGAAAATCACAATTCAATATCATTCCTTTAAGGATCGTTAATTAAACGAGACAACCGATAGTGAGGTTTTTATGGGAAAAATAAGATTGATTGAATTAATTGATCAGACTCCAGCGATCAAATCAAAATTTAAAACTGAAAATATTACAATGTTTAGTGGATATGACATGCACACACATAAGAGAACATCTGGTGGTATGGACTTTGAAATGATATACAAAGACTTAGAGTTTCAACTATGGAGAGATGAGTTGTGTCTAGAACTGGCTCAGTTAAAGCAAGACGAGTTTATTATTGATTTGATGAAGCAACTAAATGGTTTTAGTGGCTGGGGAGACAAAGAAAGATTTCAAAAAATAGAATCAAAATTACAAGTGTTAAAAGGTAGGATTGAAGAATATATAGTTGAATTATCACCAGCAATTGCGGAGGATAAACGTATACCGGAGCAGATGCTTATTGATAAAATGACAAGAGCATTAACAAAGCTGCAGAGAAACCATAATTACAATTCATCGAGTAGTGAAGATACCATGAATGATTATGTAAGGGACATACTTGATGAGAGTTATCAAATTAAAGATCAAACGCGTCAAGGAGAATCTCAAAAAGGCGATGATGCTGGAGAGGTGGATATTCAAATTTGTGTGGATGGATTTCCAATTGTAATGATAGAAGCTCTTGTATTAGATTCATTGAAAAAGCAATACTTAGGTGATCACATCAATAAAGTGCTTACAAAGTATGATCCTAATGGATGTCCATATGCAGTTGTAGTAATATACGCTACGATGGCTAGATTTGACAGCTTTTATTCAAAATTCCTTGAATACTTAAATCAATATGAGTTTCCGTATGAAAAATTGTCGGATATATATGATGTTCCAACAGATTATACACAATATCGTCATGCGCAGATAATTCTTTGCAGAAGCGGTCAGAATATAAGAGTTCACTTTATGGTTGCGCATATCAATAACTGAAGTTGAAATGTGTATTAAAAGCTATAAAATGGAGGGAAACAATTTGAGTACTGTAAATGGGAATGTGGACAATAATGAAAAGTTCGTGTTGTTAGAGCTTGGTGTTGGTGAAGATGGATATGAATTTGCTTCTGACATTAAAACAGCATTGAGTAATGCTGAGGAAGAATTAACGGATATTACTTTCAAACTTGAAGAGAGTATGGAGTCCTTAAAAATGCTTACTACGGATTGTGATAAGTCTGATTACATTTTAGCAGCATGTAGCGGAGCAATATGCGGAATATTAGATATTTTCCTTGTTGGTAAACCTGGAGAGTCGCCAATAGGAGATGTTACAGATAAGTGGTTTGAAAATCGAACAATGGATTTCGCTAAGATGTGTGGTTGGAATGATAAAGAAAATAATACTCTTTCGTCAGCAATTGAACACTTAGAAAAAAAGTTCAAGATCCCCTATGACCAAAGAGGTGCAGGTGATGCGGCTAGTTGGATATTTGACCTTAATCCAAAGAACCATCATTTTAAATCGCTTGGACACAATCCTACTTTATTAGGCTTATTCTTCTCTGTTTTAGATCAATTTTGCAATACTTCTTATTTTGTATCAAACGGTGAGCTTATCTCTTTACAGGAAGCAGACGGAAAATTCGAATTGAAAGGTAATGATGTGCCAAGTAAACTGTTCTGCGGATTTGCTAATTGGTTTGGCTATATTATTTCAGATATATCGGGATCTTCTGGGACTAAAGGAAGGGGCATGGGAATACAATCACCGATATGGAGCTGGACGAATGATATAATTGCAATTAAAAGAAAACTGAATATCCCTGTCGGAGAGTTTGACAAATCAATAAATGAACTGGCTCTTGAGATATACAAGCAAGGGTACGATGCAAGATTTCAAGTTGCTCAGGCAATACCGGTATTTATAAATGAACTTCTTGTAAGAGTTATTTATTCAGTAAGACGTTTGGTAAAATATTTTACTTCAACAAAAAGTGAAGATAGATCCTTTTCATCGCTATGGAAGTCCTGCGAGCCATTTTCTAATGCAACAGTAAAAAGAATGCTTACTGTCGCGCATGGTACTTTTTGTCTGATTGATACGGGCGACGCAGTAGCTCGTGGATTCGTTTCAGGTGGTGGATCATTTAACGTTGCTGAATTTGCAATGCGACTTAATATTGTTGGAATTGGAAGATTTACTATTTCATTATATGGGGAAGCTCATACAGGATTGAAACGTCACGCTCTTAAAGAAGATATAGTAGTAATTCATCGCCAAAAGATAATACTTGAGGATTATATTGAAGGGCTGAATTATCTGGCTGAAATATACGACGATAAGGAACTATTGTTATTTACTCAAGAATTCAGAGAAAGCGATATGTATATTCAGGCGTTTAAAAAGTCTATATTATTAGCTCAAAAGAGACAGGTTCCGGATAATGTATTATTAAAAGACAAATCGGATATTGATTCCTATTTTATGGGAGGAAGTAAATAAATGAAATGCAAAAGGAAAACTAAACTTGAGATGGCTCAAGATAAAGCTCAAGCGGCAATAAATAAAACAAATGAAACAATTGAGGAGCTTGGGAATCATACAAGCAACTTGTATGATTCCTTAACTTCTATTCAAGATTCATTTGACAGAATTAGAAATGTACCAAATGATAAGAAATTGCAATATGAAGAATTAAAGAAGATTAGGCTGAATTGGAGACTGCAGGCTGAGAAAATTGAAAAAGATTACCAAGTTGCTGCTGTGAAAAATGCTGGCGCAGGTGCTGCAGGTGCAAGTCTTGGAGTAGCTGTAGTAACTATGGGACCGACTGTTGCAATGGGTGTAGCGACAACTTTTGGAGTCGCATCAACAGGAACAGCAATCTCAGCATTGAGCGGAGCGGCAGCTACAAATGCAGCATTAGCCTGGCTTGGCGGAGGTGCACTTGCAGTTGGCGGAGGAGGTATGGCCGCAGGAGAAGCTTTTCTTGCACTTGCCGGGCCAGTTGGATGGGCTATTGCAGGTGTTTCTCTTATTGCTAGTGGACTGTTTTTCTGGAAAAGCTCAAGTGATAAGAAACATCTTGAAAGTGTATTTATAGCAATAAGTGAAAGAGATATAAAATCGTATGAACTAGCTGTTGTTGAATTGAAGGAGCGTATCTCTCGAATTATTGATGAGAATGCTAAACTAAATGATGCTATATCCAATATAGCTACTTTGGGATTAGACTATAGTAAGATGACAGAAGCACAGCAATATGAGCTGGGCGCATACGTCAATTTGATGAATGCTTCAACACAGCTGTTAATAAATCCAATCAAGGACCTTTCACCAAAATTCTCTATGACCGATTTAGATGGGTTTATGGCATGGAAAGATAGAAAAACAGATAAGAGTATTTACGAAGATAATAAAGATTTTATTGTTGCGCTGGCCAATCTTTTGTATAAGATTGAGTTAGATGATAGAGAAAAAAAACTCTTATGGAAATCTCTGCGAAAGAACAAAAAAATGTTAAAGTCCATGGATATATCGAAAAAGGAATTTGATATGGATTTGATGAATGGTATTCTTGACGCGTTGAGATATAAATATATTCAAAACGAAAAATTAGTTTAGTGATTATTCCGAAGAATAATGATTGAATCCTAATCGTTAAAAGGTTGTGGTCACTTTTTAACGATAGCCTCAAAAATTAAGCGTATACGAATGGCCTAAATTCGTATACGGTTCGTTAACGTTTGAAAGTTACACTTTGCCTCATTTTTCTTTATTTTGCGAAGTGTGACACACTAATTGTAAAAATGTTGAAATATGAAAAAGCCCAGAATAGTGCGCAAAACGCGGCAAACTGCGGCAATTTAGGAGGAATTTTTGAATGATAAAAATACTTTTCATCTGTCACGGCAACATCTGTCGCAGCACCATGGCGCAGAGTGTATTCGCCCATCTGGCGGCGGAAGCAAGCATGGCAGATTATTTTGAAATTGATTCTGCGGCGACAAGCCGCGAAGAAATCGGAAACACGCCACACTACGGAACAGTAAGGAAACTTAAGGAAGAGAATATTCCGCTCATCCCGCACAGGGCGCGCCAGATGACAGGAAATGATTATTTATACTATGATTACCTGATCGGCATGGATACTGCGAACATCCGTAACATGATAAGAATTGCCGGAGGCGAGGACAGTCAGGGAAAAATCTACAAAATGCTGTCCTTTGCAGGATATGAACATACTCACAGGTTGTCGGAGGCAGGAGATGTCGCTGATCCGTGGTATACCGGTGATTTTGAGGCAACTTATCAGGATGTGAAAAATGGCTGTGAAGGTTTGATGGCATATATAAAAGAAAATCACAAGGTTACATTGTAATTTTTGCAGTTGCAGGTGAAAACAACTGGTGTCAGAGAAGAGAGGAGTATCATGGAAACAAGAATTGCATTAATTGGAATTATTGTGGAGAATCCAGAATCAATCGAGGCGTTGAATCATCTTTTGCATGAATATGGAAAGTATATTATTGGTCGAATGGGAATCCCATACAGAGAGCGTGAGGTTAATATTATCAGCGTGGCAATTGATGCGCCGCAGGATGTGATCAATGCTCTGTCAGGAAAAATCGGACGGTTGGATGGAATCGGAGCGAAAACCGTTTACTCAAACATCAAAGGAAAGAATGAAAAATAAAATCAGATGTGCCAGGCAAGTATTATCTCGCTACGCTACAAGCCGAGCCAGCTCGAATGCGCTACGCTTCTTCTCGCTGTGGGCTGTCGCCCAATAAGTCTAATAACAAGCCATGCCCATTCGGAATTCGCTACGCTGCAAGCCGAGCCAACTCGAATCCGCTGCGCTTCTTCTCGCTGTTGGGCTGTCGCCCAATAAGAATAAAAAGAAAAGATGACAGTCTGGTGAATAAATTCCCCATTCTGTCATCTTTCCTTTTTATCCTTACTCGGCTTGTAGCTTATCCAAAGTATCGATCCAATAATCCTTTTAATGCTTTGCCGTGACGAGCTTCGTCTCTGGCCATCTCATGAACAGTGTCATGGATTGCATCAAGGTTGTTTTTCTTAGCGCATTTTGCAAGATCAAATTTACCTGCAGTAGCACCGAACTCACAGTCAACTCTCCATTTCAGGTTATCTTTTGTAGTAGCTTTCATGTTTGGCTCTAAGTCCTCACCTAACATCTCAGCAAATTTTGCTGCATGTTCTGCCTCTTCGTAAGCAGCTTTCTCCCAGTAAAGACCAACTTCCGGATATCCCTCGCGGTGAGCAATACGAGCCATGCAGAGGTACATACCAACTTCAGAGCATTCGCCATCGAAGTTTGCTTTTAACTGGTCGAAGATGTATTTTTTGTCTTCATCACTGATTTCTGGATTGTTTTTTACTGTTTTTGCGTAAACGCCATATTCATGTTCTGCAGCAAGTGTAAGATCTCCTTCTACTTTTTTGAACTTATCAGCGCCTACATGACAGACTGGACACTCTGCTGGTGCAGCATCTCCTTCATAAACATATCCACATACTGTACAAACCCATTTTGTCATAATTTTGTTCTCCTTTTCTTATTTAAATTTTATTTAGTTTTAATAATAGTAACTATTACTGATTTTAATTTAAAAAATATATTTTGTCAATACTTTTTCTTATATTTTTTATAGAAAGCTGTACAGTTCGCAGAACAACTGGAACTGTACCGTTAACT
>OLZE01001383.1_pt1 | contig 12285 bp, 14 predicted proteins | sample 1674091 | NCBI WGS metagenome assembly OLZE01 (sample SAMEA103958143, study PRJEB25191) | human gut metagenome | biome: human-associated habitat [ENVO:00009003]; feature: intestine environment [ENVO:2100002]; material: feces | place: Germany | collected 2013/2015
AAAAAAAATGCGAACCACAAGCGTTTTCAGCTACAAATGTATTCTTTTTTTTGTTCTTCCACAGCATTCTCAAAGTTTTATCCTCAATAAAATCTCAAAATTAATAAACTTTAAAATCTTTGGAACGTTATTTGAGTATTCCAAACACTTTTAAGGCATTTTCAGAAGTGATACAACCTACTTCCTCAGGCGACTTACCGTATATTTCCGCTACTTTTAACAGAGTATCCTTTACATTTGCGCTCTCGTTTCTCTTCCCCCGATTCGGCACAGGAGTAAGATAGGGAGAATCGGTTTCGAGAACAATCCGTTCCAAAGGAATATTTCGCAAAACTTCCGGTAAGCCCGATTTTTTGAATGTTACCACACCATTGATACCAATAAAGAAATTGGAAAACTCCAATATTCGAAGGGCCTCCTCCAATGTTCCCGTAAAGCTATGAAAGACGCCTGCCAAAGGAGAGGCCTTATAAGGTTTCAACACATTATATATATAATCGAATGCCTCACGACAATGAATGACTATAGGTAACTTATACTCCAAGGCCCATTGTATCTGCTGCTCAAAAACGATTTGTTGTTCCTTCAAAAATGTTTTATCCCAATACAGATCCATTCCGATTTCACCAATTGCCACATAGTCGTTCGGCATTGCCAAATATTCGGACACAACGGCCAGTTCTTTCTCATAATCGGCATTCACAGATGTCGGATGCAATCCCATCATCGGGTAACAATAACCTTTATAGTCCGAACAAACACGAAGCATCGGCTCTATGGTCGTACTATCGATATTAGGCATAAAGATATGACTTACTCCCGCTGCCTGAGCACGCTCCATTACTTGCGGCAAATCAGATTGAAATTCTTCCAGGAAAAGGTGGGAATGTGAATCTACTAACCTCATTTCGCTATCTCTTCTTTCGTTTTTTCACCGGTACGGTAATAATAAATCAAACCATAGCCGCGACACAAATCCAAGCGTTTTTCATTCGGCATCACCTCGGCATACTTCCGTTCTACCTGATTCCAGATATCTAAAATCAGAGTATCGGCCTCGTCTCGCATGGAAGCAAGAGTTTCCAGACTGCGAGCTGTCAAAGCCTGCAAATTCTTCTGTTTCTCATAACTCTCCATAAAAATATCATAATGGACTCTGACTTTAGCAATGGTAGGATTATAGATAGGAATCCCCCCTTGAGAAGTACGTCTATTCTCACCGTCAACGACCTTACGTCCCCATTCCGCCAAAGCTGTCTCTGTAGATAAATCCGGAACATTATGATTTTTAATATCCAATCCGTAATATTCTTTATGAGCGGTACGCACTTCCGAACGAATCACGGCCAAGTTCAGAACTTGAATGAAATGCGAAATATAAAGACGGGCAATCTTTACATTCGACTGATGCTTACGTCCCGCCTTTGCCTGACGTTCAAAACATTCCGCATAATAAGCCTGTGCAGCTTCAAATTTCATCAAGAAGTTCCGGGCATCCGTAAGAGTCTTTAAAGACACTGCCAAATCATATACGTTATATATATCACCTTTCGCAACTACGGCCTTTAACGCCCGTATTCTTGCTTGGTCTGTATTTGGTAATCTCCTATAAGGCATTTGCTAATCGGATTAATATCAGTTATACTTCCCGGTACATCAGCTCTTTTATAAGCTTCTCAAGCTCTTTTTTCTTTTCATCCGCTACATTCACAGCCGCCAGACTATCCATCGCCCTATTGCTGTATTCCGTTATTTTATTCTCACAAAGAGTTTTAACCCCTATCTGATTATACAAATCGGTTACAGCTGTAATCTTCTCGGCCGGATTAAAATCCACAACAGTTATCCAATGTTGTAACCGGCTTGCCTGCTCCTGACTCGCATGCTCCAAAGCTTTAATCAACATATAGGTTTTCTTATTACACAGAATATCTCCACCGATATTTTTCCCAAAGACAGCAGCATCACCGTACACATCCAACAAGTCATCTTTCAGCTGAAAAGCCACTCCCATATTCATTCCGAAATCATACAAACGTGCCGCGTCATCCGCAGAAGCTCCTCCCAACAATGCACCGATTTTCAAGCTCGCAGCCAACAACACGGATGTTTTCAGGCGAATCATCTCCAGATATTCCTCCTCTTTTACATCATTCCGTTGTTCAAACTCCATATCCATTTGCTGACCTTCACAAATTTCAAGTGCCGTCAAACTGAAAAGATCCATAACCTCTTTCAGAAAAGTCGAAGGACATTCTGCCATAAACTGATAGGCAAGCACCAACATCGCATCTCCCGAAAGGATAGCAGTATTATCATTCCAAACTTTGTGGACAGTTTCTTTTCCTCTACGGCGATCCGCACGATCCATCAAATCATCATGCAAAAGAGTATAATTATGATAAACTTCGATACCTGTGGCCGGAGCATAGATACGGGTCACGTCTTCCTTGTACAAATTATAAGCCAGTAACATTAACACCGGGCGAATTCTTTTTCCACCCATAGATAATACATATTCTACCGGAGCATACAATCCTTTCGGAGTACGCGTAAATTGTAAGCCAGCAATATGAGAATTAAAATTTTCGAGAAGCTCGGAAGCTGTAAACATAATGATAGTAAATTTAGGAGAATAGTAGGAATAAAAAGAGGCTGCCCAAAAGCAGCCTCCTTTTTATATAGATAACGTATTACTGCAATCTAAACATTACAGGCACCGTATATTTAACGCGTACCGGTTTACCGCGCTGCATACCAGGTTTCCATTTCGGCATGGTACCAATCACACGAAGTGCTTCTTTATCCAGATACGGGTCAACACCTCTTATGACTTTGGCATCTACAATACTACCGTCCTTGTTAACAACGAACTGTACTGTTACACGACCTTGCGTACCATTTTCCTGGGCGATAGTCGGATATTTGATGTTCTTGCTCAAGAATTGCATCAAACCAGCCATACCACCATTCGGGAATTCAGGCATTTGTTCTACAACCTCAAAAATGGTTTGTTCTTCCGGTTCTTCTTCTACAACAGTTACAGGCACATATTTTACTTCTACTGCCTTACCTGTTTCTTCTGAAGAGGCGATAACTGTTTCTTCCACATCAGCATCATCCGCTACGATTTCCAACGTTTCGTTAATCGGAGCTACTTCAGGAGGAGGAGGAGCTACTTTTTCTTCCTGTTCAGTGATAGGAACCATTTCTTCTTCAAAATAGAGATCAGTAAGCGCCTGGCTTGTATCAATCTTGATATCGCGCTTCGTCCATTCAAATGCTATAAACATAAAGGCAAGCACAATAACATAACCAATAAGCATCCAAGTCGATTTCTTGTTCTCCAAATCTGCTTTAGGTGTTTTCTTAATTTCCATAATTATAATATTATTTTAACGTGTTTCTCATTTTGGGCAAATATAGTACTTTTTCCGCAAAACGTTCAGCCGTACTATCTTTTTTAAGACAATATGCACCCATTTTTGTTTTTTTTATCCTTCAGAAAGCACACCTGTGCTTTTGTGCCACAAATGTAACGAGATATTTTAAAAATACCGTATCTTTGGCAATAATTTTAAATGAAATGTTGAAAAAGTCATTTATAACGGCGCTACTACTCCTGATTTTCTCCGTTTTACGTGCACAAGACGGAACCAGCGCCTTTCAATTTCTAAAACTCCCTTTTTCTGCCCATGCATCAGCATTGGGTGGAGAAAACATTTCTATTATAGAAGATGATTTGACTATGGCTGTCCAGAATCCGGCTCTTCTTTCCTGCGTAGCGGATAAGACTCTCAACTTGAATTACATGCTTTACATGGATGGTGTCAACGTTGGTGGAGCCGCATTTGCACGTACTGCCGGTGAGCGTTCCACCTGGGCAATAACCGCACAATATGTAGACTATGGGGAGCTTAAAGAAACGACTGAAGAAAATATTGAAACCGGAACTTTCTCCGCCAAAGATATCTCTATATCGGGTATTTATACCTATGATTTAAGTGATTATTGGAGTGGAGGTGTACGCACCAATTTCATTTACTCCCACTATGATAAATATTCTTCATTTGCTATCGGTGTCGATCTGGGATTAAACTACTATAATCAGGAGTCCGATTTTTCCGCCTCGCTCGTTGCACGCAACCTGGGAGGACAGCTTAAAGCTTTTGAGGAACGGCATGAGAAATTACCAGTTGATGTACAACTGGGATTCAGCAAACGATTGTCACATGCTCCGTTCCGGCTTTCCCTTACCCTACATGACCTCACACACTGGAGTGCCTCAACCACAGCGGCAAACAATTTCGGAAAGAAATTGTTAAATCATATTGCCCTTGGTATTGACTTCCTACCAACCAACAACTTTTATCTGGCAGCCGGATATAATTTCCGCCGCGGAGAAGATATGAAAATAAACGGTTCCAGTCATTGGGCAGGTTTCACCTGTGGTACAGGTATTCAATTAAAACGGTTGAAACTGGGAATGGCATACGCCAAATATCATGTGAGTTCATCCTCACTTATTTTTAATTTATCATATACCTTATAATATATAATAGCATAACTCAAATATGAAAAAGATAACTATTGCAATCGACGGCTTTTCCTCTTGCGGAAAAAGTACTATGGCAAAAGACCTTGCCCGTGAAATAGGCTACATTTACATCGATAGTGGTGCCATGTACCGTGCAGTCACTTTATACAGTATAGAAAACGGCATCTTTCAGGGAAATGACATCGATACGGAAAGACTTCGAAAAGAAATAGATAATATCCATATTTCCTTTCAATTAAACCCTGAGACCGGGCGTCCGGATACTTATCTGAACGGAGTAAATGTAGAAAATAAAATCCGCAGCATGGAAGTTTCTTCCCATGTTAGTCCCATTGCAACTTTAGGGTTTGTACGCGAAGCAATGGTAGCACAGCAACAAGCAATGGGCAATTCCAAAGGTATTGTCATGGATGGACGTGATATCGGAACTACGGTTTTTCCAGATGCTGAACTAAAAATATTCGTAACTGCCACGCCCGAAATCCGTGCACAACGTCGCTATGATGAATTAAAGGCCAAAGGACAAGAAGCCAGTTTTGATGAAATACTTGAGAATGTAAAACAACGGGATTATATCGATCAGAATAGAGAAGTAAGCCCGCTTCGCAAAGCAGATGACGCGCTGTTGCTGGACAATAGTCACATGACCATTTCTCAACAAAAAGAATGGCTGGCCGAGCAATTCGACAAGGTTTGCAAATCATAATCCTAAAACCTGCAATATGGCAAAAGTTGAAATAGATGAAGGTTCCGGTTTCTGCTTCGGAGTAGTTACCGCAATCAATAAAGCGGAAGAAGAATTGGCCAAAGGCGGAACATTATACTGTTTGGGAGACATTGTACATAACAGCCGTGAAGTGGAACGTTTGAAAGCAATGGGGCTGATCACCATCAACCATGAGGAGTTCAATCACCTGCACGACGCTAAAGTATTATTACGGGCGCATGGTGAGCCCCCCGAAACCTACATAACCGCTAAACGTAACAATATTGAAATAATCGACGCCACCTGTCCGGTAGTTCTTCGCTTGCAAAAGAAAATCAAGCAGGAGTACACTCAGGAAGACAATGAAGAAAAACAAATCGTCATATACGGGAAAAACGGGCATGCCGAGGTATTGGGATTGGTAGGGCAAACCACAGGGAAAGCAATCGTTATCGAGAAACTTGAAGAAGCCAAAAGCTTAAATTTCAACAAGAGCATCCGTCTTTATTCCCAAACCACCAAATCACTGGATGAGTTCCAAAAGATAGTGGAATATATAAAGGAACATATATCTCCGGACGTTACTTTCGAATATTACGATACCATATGCAGGCAAGTTGCCAACCGCATTCCTCATATCCGAAAATTCGCCGCTTCCCACGACTTGGTGTTTTTTGTCAGCGGAAAGAAAAGTTCCAATGGAAAAATTCTGTTCAACGAATGCAGGAAAGTCAATCCGAACTCACATCTGATTGACAGTGCAGAAGAGATAGACAACCAGTTACTCATTGGTGCAGAGTCCATTGGCATCTGTGGAGCGACTTCCACGCCCAAATGGTTAATGGAAGAAATATCCAAGGCAATAAAATCACGAATTTAAAAAGCTTTTGTTATCTTTGCCAGCAGATTTTCAAGGTAATTATTAACACTAAACAAGAAGATTGTTATGGGAACAATTAAGTGTATCGGTATTTTAACATCGGGCGGTGACGCTCCGGGAATGAATGCGGCGATTCGTGCGGTGACACGCGCAGCTATTTACAACGGACTTCAAGTAAAAGGCATATATAGAGGTTACAAAGGTTTGGTAACCGGTGAAATCAAAGAATTCAAAAGCCAGAATGTAAGCAATATCATCCAATTGGGCGGTACTATCCTGAAAACAGCGCGTTGCAAGGAATTCACCACTCCCGAAGGGCGTCAGATTGCATACGACAACATGAAGAAAGAAGGCATTGACGCCTTGGTAGTTATCGGTGGAGACGGTTCTTTGACAGGCGCACGTATCTTCGCGCAGGAATTCGACGTACCATGCATCGGCTTACCGGGAACTATCGACAACGACCTTTACGGCACAGATACAACCATCGGCTATGACACCGCCTTGAATACGATTCTGGGTGCTGTGGACAAGATTCGCGATACGGCAACTTCACACGAACGTCTTTTCTTCGTTGAAGTTATGGGACGTGACGCCGGTTTCCTCGCCCTGAACGGCGCCATCGCATCCGGAGCAGAGGCAGCCATTATCCCGGAATTCAGCACCGAAGTAGACCAACTGGAAGAGTTCATCAAGAACGGTTTCCGCAAATCCAAGAACAGCAGTATCGTACTCGTTGCCGAAAGCGAATTAACCGGTGGCGCCATGCACTATGCCGAACGTGTGAAAAACGAATATCCTCAATACGACGTACGTGTTACAATTCTCGGCCATCTACAACGTGGCGGCAGTCCTACGGCGCACGACCGTATCCTTGCCAGCCGTTTGGGTGCGGCGGCAGTAGATGCCATTATGGAAGGACAGCGCAATGTCATGATAGGTATAGACCATGATGAAGTGGTTTATGTACCTTTCACAAAAGCCATCAAGAACGACAAGCCTATCAAAAAAGACTTGGTCAATGTATTGAGAGCACTTTCTATTTGACAAAGACCTGTAAAATATAATGCAAAAGGCGCAAGATTCCACTCTTGCGCCTTTTGCATTATAACCACTTCTCCACAATCCTCTCCGTACTGTCCCACAACTCCTGCATCTGCACATGGTCGGTGAACTTTCCGGAAAGTGGTTTCGGACGGCAACTTACATTCAGAGTACCCGTACGTTTTCCCGCATCCTCATCCAGCAGCAGATGAACAGCCGTTGCGGCCCCTTTCCTGGGAGTACGGATGACGGAAAAGAATATCCGTCAACGGGTCGAACCACATGTGCATCGTTATGATATTGGTGGAAACAATGCCCGGGTCAGCCGCATTAACCACAATACCTTTTTCTTTAAGACGGGCAGCCAGATTAAGAGTAAACAAAGTCAGCGCCAGTTTCGTATTACTGTACACAGGAATACGCCAGAAGCTTCCTTTCCTTCCCCGAAAAAAGAAATCGGGAAAGTCGAGACATCCGACAGCATAGGTACAAGATACCATATTAACGATACGGCTTCCCTCTCCCATCAGAGGAAGAAGCTTGCGTGTCAATAAATAAGGAGCGACATAATTAACGCTTACCGTACGTTCCAAACCATCCTCCGTGATACGGCGGCACGTTTCCATCGTCCCCGCATTATTCATCAGCAGACTGACAGCATCGCCACGTTTCAAAACTGTTTCGGCAAAAGCCGCCACAGACGCAAGCGAAGACAAGTCTACGCCCAATACCTCAAGATGCGGATTGCCCGTATCTCGCACCAACATTTCCCTCACCTTCTCCGCCTTTTCCGGACGGTAACAAGCCATAATAATCTTATATCCGGCCTTAGCCACAGCGCGCGTTATTTCCGTTCCCATACCGCCGTCTGCACCGGTTATGATAGCAAATTTCACGTTTATCTGTTACAAATTATAAATTACAAAATCCAAGAAGACAGTAATCATCCTTTCGCTTCAAATCTCTCAATCTCCCGCTTCAAGCAAGCCGGAAGCTCCTCGCCCAAATGCTGATGACAAGCCATTTCAATGGAGTACATCCGTGCTATACAATAGTTGCTATGCCTGCAGTTACAGCGCGCGTTCTCCTCATCACGCATACGGTTCACAAAGCCCGGTTCATTAAGTAGCGCACGCGCCATTTGTACGGCATCAAAACCATCGTCCAAAACCTCGTCTATTTTGGAACGCGACACCAGTCCGCCTACGTATATCAACGGCATCTTCAACTCCGCACGGAACTTCAAGGCATCTTCCAGGAAATAGGCTTCTTTAAACGGCACAGCGGGTATCATCCACTTACCTGCCATGCGTACTCCGTACTTCAACCACCAGCACGTCATATAATGCGTCATGCTGCGAATCGGCATTTCCCCGCGCATCACATACATAGGGGCTTTGCTTACAAACCCGCCGCTCAGCACCAGCCCGTGCGCTCCCGACTGTTCGAGACGCTTGGCCACCTGCATCGTTTCGTCCATCTCCATGCCACCCCGGAATCCGTCACGCATGTTCATCTTCACAAGTACCGCCATATCACTGCCGGCAGCCTTCATCACCTCTTCCATTACCATATCCATAAAACGCATACGGTTCTGCAACGAACCGCCGAATTCATCTTTACGATGATTGGTAGAGGGTGAAAGGAACTGGCTGATAAGATAACCATGCCCTGCATGAATTTCCACAGCATCAAACCCCGCCTCACGCGCCAAATTCACCGAACGCCCGTAGGCACGCGCCATCTCCGGCAATTCATCGGCACGCAGCCCTCGTACAAAAGTGGGTGAATACAGGTTAAAGCCACCGCTTGCACCGACAGGAGTACATCCGCAAATACTTTTATGCGACATATTCCCGCAATGCCCCAACTGAATGCCGGCAGCAGCGCCCTCCGCGTGTATCGCATCAGTCAGCTCGCGAAGTCCCGGAATGATTTCAGGACGCATCCACAACTGGCGGTCAAAAGAAAGGCCGCTCCGGGTAACAGCGGCATAAGCCACGGTAGTCATACCGATACCACCCGCCGCGACCGAGCGATGATAATCGAGCAGCATATCCGAAGGCGCATTGCCCGGACACATACTCTCAAAAGCGGCCGAACGGATGGTACGGTTGCGTAAAGTCAACGGTCCGAAAGTGACCGGTGTGAATAATTTTGAGTTTCCCATTATTCCTTATCTTTAATATACAAAAGGTATAATACGTTTTCTTTTTCCTACGGCCTCAACACCAAATTCCGCACGATAGTGTTTATTAATCGCATCTGCGCGGGGTACCAAATTGGCAAATGTCCACCACACAAAAACCCAGGCAGCCGGTGAAGCCGTCAACACTGCAAATCCCACCCATTCCACCAACTCACCGAAATAGTTGGCGGATGTGATATATCGATAAAGACCTTTATTCGGAAGATAATGTCTTGTATCACCGGGCTTACGCAAATGGCGTATCACATAATCGGAATGCAGGTTTATCCCCATTCCTATAAAAAACAGCAATAATCCCCCAATCCCCCGAAAAGAAAGGAAATAGTGCCAGCCGGCAGCATATTGCTGCCCTTCTACGGTGAAATAGAAAATTCCGCCCGCCTGCATTATCCCGTTCAGCAGATTAAAAACAATACCCATCGCTATGATGGCGACCGGCATGCAGGACTTACCTTTTAATAATAGCGGAAAGATAAACGAACGCTGAAAGTAGTGCAGCAAAAATAACAACAGAAAAATAAATTCCGGTACGGCAGTACCCGTTCCACTATACGCCCAAAGAATCAACATCACAAAGAAAACGGGAGACTCCATCAATATCCAGGCTGACTTGTTATCAATAGATACACCCCACGAAGCTGTACGAAACATTCCATAACCGGCCTTAATGAAATAAAGCGCAATAAAAACGAAAAGAGCCGTTAAGCCCATCGCACATAGGAACACTTGAAATGTTTGTTGACTCATATTATTCAATTTAAGTGCAACAAATATACGGAAAACTCACGAAACCGGTATCAATGCCGTTCAAATAATCTTATTGCGGTAATATCTAATCGAATAATCAACATCACCCTCCCTGCAAACTCTCCATACCACCGGAAAAACATAAACAAGCACCAGCTTCCCCGCCTCATATACTTGTAACACCGGAGAATATGTACCCGGATCCAAATTGGGAAGAACGACCAACAATTGCGTATCCGTATATTTACAGACATGACTGATTTGTATCAGACAACCGCTATTTTCAAGCGGGGCAAGTCCTAACACAGTTTCCTCCAAAGCGGATAAACGCAAATTCTCACCGGTCACTACAATAGGCGCACTCGGGGTAATAGTACCGTCGTGAGAACCTGTCAAAGGATCATATATATCTTTTATAAACGGTGTATTCAGTTTCTTCTCCATATTTACCACACTCTTTAATGATATTTTCCATGCCCATCCCACCTATACGGTCTTCCGGGCTGCATGGCAAAATTACTCCACAGCCGATAAAGTTCCATGGCTAAAAGAATGTCTTTCCAGCCTCTCTTTTTTCTGATAGCGAACATTCCATGAATATTGATTCCGGAGTTCATTAATTCGTCAGACTTAATAGATATGTTGCATATTTCGAAACAAGACTGATGAGATAAGTGTTAAATAGATAAATCATATATGATTCTCCGCAGTAAATACCCCTTAAACGAGAAAAAGGCAGATGGAAGATAAGATACACTTACGGCTGAGATATTATTAGAAGCCTTACAATATGATATTAAAAGCCTTATAATATGATATTAAAAGCCTTTCAATACTATATTATAAGCCTTTTAATAGTATCTTACCATAGGGAAGACAGGGGTAGGGCATCGGACACGGGTTCGGCTACTGAATGGTTCTTCTTCATACATGTTCGGGTTTTATCTTATCCTTTCAAATTTTCTTCTTATCTTTGTGGTATAACTATTAAAATTATGGAATATCATGTTTGCTAAAGAAACGTATATACAGCGTCGGGCCCTGCTGAAGAAAAACATAGGCTCAGGAGTGTTGCTGTTCTTAGGTAATGACGAGCAAGGACTGCATTATGAAGATAATACCTTCCGTTATCGCCAGGATTCTACATTTTTATATTATTTCGGCTTGTCGTTTGCCGGTTTGTCGGCGATTATCGACCTTGACGGGGACAAGGAGATTATATTTGGAGATGAGCTCACGATTGACCATATCGTCTGGATGGGCACCCAGCCTACCCTGAAAGAGAAAAGTGAGCGTGTGGGCATTACGGATGTGATGCCTTCTTCCGACATCGCGGACTATCTTCACAAAGCGGTGCGCAAAGGACAGACCGTGCATTATCTCCCCCCTTACCGGGCGGAACATAAGTTGAAACTGATGGACTGGCTGGGCATTCCGCCTGCACGTCAGGAAGGTTCTGTCCCTTTTATCCGCGCGATTGTGGCGCAGCGCAGCTATAAGTCCACCGAAGAAATAGAAGAAATAGAAAAGGCGTGTAATGTGACGGCCGATATGCATATTACGGCAATGAAAGTGCTCCGTCCGGGCATGTATGAATACGAAGTCGTAGCGGAGATGAACCGGGTGGCCGAGTCCAATAATTGCGAGCTTTCTTTTGCGACGATTGCTACGGTCAACGGACAGACTTTGCACAATCATTATCATGGCAATAGAGTGAAGCCGGGAGATTTATTCCTGATTGATGCCGGTGCGGAAGTTGAGTCGGGCTATGCGGGTGATATGTCTTCCACGATTCCTGCCGATAAAACATTTACCCCTCGCCAGCGAGCCGTTTACGAGATTCAGAATGCGATGCATCTGGAGTCTGTCAAGGCGCTTCGTCCGGGTATTCCTTATATGGATGTTTATGACCTTTCCGCCCGTGTTATGGTAGAGGGCATGAAAAGCCTCGGCCTGATGAAAGGTAATGCCGAAGATGCCGTGCGCGAAGGCGCGCATGCCTTGTTCTATCCTCATGGATTGGGACATATGATGGGGCTGGATGTGCATGATATGGAAAACCTCGGAGAGATTTGGGTGGGTTACAACGGTCAGCCCAAGAGTACGCAGTTCGGCCGCAAGAGCCAGCGTCTTGCCATCCC
>OLZE01001394.1_pt1 | contig 12214 bp, 11 predicted proteins | sample 1674091 | NCBI WGS metagenome assembly OLZE01 (sample SAMEA103958143, study PRJEB25191) | human gut metagenome | biome: human-associated habitat [ENVO:00009003]; feature: intestine environment [ENVO:2100002]; material: feces | place: Germany | collected 2013/2015
CGGATTGTGCGTTCCGGCCTGCTGCATGGCGGTCAGGATGCGGCCGGGCATCGCGCCGATATAGGTCTTGCGATGGCCACGGATCTCGGCCTCGTCGTGCACGCCGCCGAGCGAGATGCGCGCGAGCTTCCGGTTCAGGGCGCGGGCCACGCTCATGGCGATGGACGTCTTGCCGACGCCCGGAGGGCCGACGAGGCAGATGATCTGGCCTTTGACGTCCGGGGCCAGCTTACGGACAGCCAGCACCTCGAGGATGCGGTCCTTGACCTTCTTCAGGCCGTAGTGGTCACGATCCAGCACCCGCTGGGCCTTGGCGATGTCCAGATCATCCTCCGTGAAGGTGTTCCATGGCAGGTCGAGGCAGGTATCCAGATAGGTGCGGATGACCGTTCCCTCCTGATTGCTGCTCTGCATCTTAGCAAGGCGGTCCACTTCCTTGATCAGTTTCTTCTCCCGCTCCTCGTCCAGATGCAGCTCCTGGATCCTGCGGCGGTACTCCTCGGCCTCTGCCGTGGTATCATCGTCCTCGCCCAGCTCCTGGCTGATCATGTGCATCTGCTCATGCAGGTAGTAATCACGCTGGTTCTTATCCATGGCCTCGTCCACTTTCTGGGCGATCTCCTTGTCGATCTCCAGCATCCGGCGCTCCCGATGCAGGCGTTCCACCAGCAGGCGCAGACGGCCGATGAGGGTGCTTTCCTCCATCACAGCCTGCTTATCCTCAAAGCGGAAGAGCAGATTGGCAGGGATGTACTCGCACAGGAAGGCGGGGTCGTTATTCGAGGTAACAGCAAACACCACGTCCTTGCTGATGCGGGGATTCATGGAAAGCACCGCGTCGAAGCTCGTTTTTACGTTGCGGAGCAGGGCCTCCGCCTCGGTCTCTTCCTCTGCCTTGATGGGGCGCACAGGAGCCGGCCGCACCGATGCCAGCAGGAAGCTGCCTTCGGTATCCAGCTCGGTGCGCTTGGCGCGGAACTTGCCCTCCACCAGAATGCGCACCAGATCATCCGAAACACGCATGACCTGCTTGATCTCGGCCACAACGCCGTACTGGTACATCTCCTCTGCCTTGGGGTCCTCAGCCTTCATATCCTTCTGCGCAATGAGGAACACCTCGGATTTATTCCGCACGGCCCATTCTACAGCGGCAATGCTCTTGTCACGACCTACCTCAAAATGCAGCAGGTTGTTGGGGAACACCACCAGCCCACGCAGGGCAATGGCGGGAAGATGGAGGATATTGCGCTCCACCTTGACAGTCACTTTTTCAGACATAAACTCATACCTCCCAGCTGCCCTGCGCCAAAGTGCGCTATCCCGTGGGCAGTTTTTTTGTTGGGTAAAAATTCAGATTTGATTTATTATATCGGATTCCAGCCCCGGTTGCAACCGGGCAGCTCATCCTTTGCGGTTTTCCTGGATATTATAACCCAGCCGTCCCAGTGCAGGCAGCATAGCCCGCAGGGTGACACTGGTGAGCATTCCCATCACAAGGCCCAGCACCAGCATGACCGGTGCATAGTAAAGGGACACTGCTGTGGAAAGGATGACGCTGGCTCCCAGCAGCTGGCCGATGTTGTGGGCCAGTGCGCCGCAGACCGACAGGATGAACCAGGTAGGCCGCAGCGGGCAGTGATAGTAGAGCAGCCACATCACCAGCAGTGAGAGCAGGCCGCCGCAGAGGGAAAGAAAACCTGCCGTCCAGCCGGAGACCAGAAAGACGAAGAACGCCTTCAGCACATCCAGCACAAGGGCCTGTTTTGGCCCCATAAAGAACAGGGCATACATCACCACAATATTCGCCAGACCCAGCTTCATGCCTGGCAAAAGCCCGGGGATGACCAATGTGCCCTCGATGAAGGAAAGCGCCATCGCCAGAGCAAACAGCAGACCTGAAAGGGCGATGCTGTGCGTTTTGTTGTAATTGCGGCGGTTATAGGGCATCATTGTTCTCCTTTGCAGCAGATTATTCTTCACCAGCAGCCTGTTCGTACTGCTCCTGCTCTTCCATTGCCTTTTCCCAGGCGGCAAACAGCTCCTCCTGATGGAAGCGCAGATCACTGAGCTCATCGCTCTTTTGGCGGAGCAGATCGGGGTCATTGTAGACCTCCGGGGAGTTGATCTCATTGTCAAGCTCCACTTCCCTTGCCCCGCAGGCTTCCATTTCATCCTCGCAAGCCTTGATCTTGGCCCGCAGCTCCGCGCGGCGGCGGCGCTGCTCTTTGCCGTAACCGGCCTTGGTGGGCTGATCCCCGGCTTTTTCCGGAGCGGCAGCAGGAGCGGCACGGCCCATCAGGGCATCGTAGCTCGGATACAGGGTGGCCTTGCCATCTTCCAGATAGAGGATGGGACAGCCCAGACTGTTCATCAGATGGCGGTCATGGGTGACCATGAGCAGGGTCCCGGTGTATGCCATCAGGGCTTCGGTCAGGTTCTCGCGGGTGTAGATGTCCAGGTGGTTGGTGGGCTCGTCCAGAAACAGCAGATTGGGCCGCTCCAGCACGATCTCAGCAAAGCGCAGGCGGGCCAGCTCGCCGCCCGAAAGTGCCTCACAGGGCTTGAACACTGTCTCGCCCCGGAAACCCAGCTTTGCCAGATGGCTGCGCACTTCCAGCTCCGTCATCCGGGGATACTTGTTCCAGATGACATCGATCACCCGGCCCTGTCCCAAACGGTTCTGCTGCTGGGCAAAAATGCTAGGCCGGGCTCCCGTACCCAGCCGTACCATGCCGCCGGAGGGGCGGCGCTTACCATCCAGCACCTGCATCAGGGTGGATTTACCCGCACCGTTGGGGCCTGCGATCACCAGCCGCTGACCCCGGCAGACCGTGTAGGTAAAGGGTTCCAGCAGGGTGCGCTCCCCGATCCTGATGGTCAGGTTCTTCATCAGCACCAACTCATTCCACGGCTCCACATCATACTCAAAGCGGAACTTGAGCTGGTTCGTTTCATCCTTTGGTGCTTCCGTGATCTCCAGCTTTTCCAGCTGTTTGCGGCGGCTCTGGGCCATCTTGGTGGTGGAAGCGCGCACAAGATTGCGGTCTACATAATCCTGCAGCTTTTCGGCCAGCGCCACATCTGCATCGTGCTGCTTCTGGCGCAGGGCATCGGCAGCTTCCTTCTGGGGCAGATAGGCCGAGAAATTGCCCTTATAAGTGGTCATGGTCTGGAAGGAGACCTCCCAGATCCTGGTGCAGATATTGTCCAGGAAATAGCGGTCATGGCTGACGACCAGCACGGCACCGGAATAGCCCTTGAGGTAATTCTCCAGCCATTCCATGGTGGCAAAATCCAAGTGGTTGGTGGGCTCGTCCAGAATCAGGACATCCGGCTTTTCCAACAGCAGCTTTGCCAGACGAAGGCGTGTCAGCTCACCGCCTGAAAGCACAGCGATATTCTTCGTCCAGGTATCCTGCGCAAACCCCATACCAGACAGCACCTTTTTGATGTTGACGTCCATATTGTAGCCGTCAGCGGCATCAATGATGTTCTGCAAGGCATCGTGCTGTTCCAGCAGAGAGGCATCCTCCGGGCTGGCGGCCATTCTGCGCTCCATGATCTGCATCTGGGCCATGGCATCAAGCACATGGGCAAAGCAGGAGCGCATCTCGCCGTAGATATCCAACGTAGGGTCGAGCTTTGCATTCTGTTCCAGATAGCCCAGCGTCACACCATGGGTCACACTGAACTCACCCTCGTAGTCCGTATATTCGCCGGTCAGGATCTTCAGCAGGGTCGTTTTGCCTGCGCCGTTCTGGCCCACGATGCCGATGCGGTCCTCCCGTTCGACACTGGCCGTGACATCATGCAGGACGATCTTCTCGCCAAAGCTCTTGCCCAGCTTTTCCAAATGTATCAGCATTGTTCGTTTTCCAATCTCTCACACAGGCCGCACAGCATTACAGCTGGTGGCGGCGATTCTTCAGGCCCACATTGGCCAGTTCCTCCGGCTCCATCACCAGCGGATAAAGCTCTTCCAGGCTGCTGATCTCATAGGTAGGAACGACCTTGCCGGGATTCTCGGTGTGGTTGGGGTTATACCAGCAGGTATCCAGCCCGGCGTTCACACCGCCCTGCACATCACTGCTCAGGCTGTCGCCCACCATCAGCACGTGCTCACGGTTCTCCACGCCCAGCGCACGGAGCGCGGCATCAAAAATCTTGCGGTTGGGCTTTTCGCTGTCCATTTTTTCAGAAACGAACACATCCTCCACAAAATCCAGAATGCCGGATTCCCGCACACGGCGGCTCTGCACCCGGTCAAAGCCATTGGTCACCACAGCCAGTGTTGCCACTTCGGAAAGCTCCCGGAGCACGTCCAGCACGTTGGGAGATGTCAGGTCAGGGTGGGTAGAGAGCTGATCCAGATAGAATTTGTTCATCTCCACACCGTTGCCTGCGGCATTCACTGCCTTCAGAAAGCGGGTGAACCGCTCTCCCATCAGCTTGTCCCGGCGGATCTGACCCTTTTCCAGCTGCCGCCAGAGCTCTTCGTTGATGGTGCGGTAGGTCTGCACCGTCTCGGCATCCGGCTCAATGCCGTACTCCCGCAGGGTGTCAGCCAGCGCCTTGTTTTCCGCTGCATCAAAATCCAGCAGTGTATTATCAGCATCAAACAGAACACAGTAGTATTTTGCCATGGTTCATTACCCCTCTTTCATACTTGTGTCATTTTCCGGGACGCTTGTCCCCGATCACCAGGGAATTTTTCCCAGATCAAAAGAACAGCGAGAAGCCAGCCCCGCCCCGGCAGAGCTGGCTTCCGGTTATTCCTGAACTATCTCATAGGTTTCATCATCGGTCTGCACCGGGGAATTGTCCGTGCACGGATCTTGCGCGGTGCAGGGTTTGTCAACGTTTCTGGGCATCTGCTCCTCGGTCACGCCGTTGTCCACATTCTCCCAGTCCATCTCATACCAGTCTACACTACCATCGGTCACAGTTCCCTCACCGGGCAGCCCGGGGATCTTGATCTCTTCACAGAACATCCGGCTCCCTCCCTTCTGCCCAGCCTATGCGGGCAGACAGAAAAAGGTTTACCGGCTGGCTTCTGCTTCAGTGGAAGTGGAAGGCTCCTCTGCGGGCTCAATATCGTTTTCAACCGAAGCGGAGACCGATTCACTGTTGGTCTGCTCTTTGGATTCCGTTTTGCCCTCAGAAGCAGTGCTGCTGGAGGATGAAGTGCTCTCCGCCTTGCTCTCCGAGCTGCTGTGAGAAGAAGAGGTGCTCTCGCTCTTGGATTCGCTCTTACTCTCACTTTCCGCCGTGCTGTGGGAAGAACTGCTGCTCGTGCTCTCAGACTTGCTGCTCTCCGAAGAGGACGCGGATGTACTGCCGGAAGAAGTAGAAGAGCTGCCGGAATTTGAGCTGGAGGCGGGCTCCGGGCTGACCGTGATGGTCAGCGCATTGCTGACCACGGCACAGTCGTTGTACACGACCACCGCATAGATCTTATAGCTGCCGCTGGTGATGGCCGAAGCGGACACGGTGACCGTTGTCCGGCCTGCGGCCTCCTTCACTTCCTGACCGTTGGCGAACCAATGCAGGTTTTCACTCTTGGCATATTTGCCCTCCAGCGTAGCCTTAAAGACATAGGAACCGGCGGAAGCCTTGCCTTCCGAGATGTGAACGGAAGCAGCTGCAAACACGGCTGTTACATCCAGATTCTGCTTGAAGCCGGTATCGGTACGGGTCTTGCTGGTCACGCCGTCGCTCCACTTGACGAACACATGGCCCTCTGCAGGGGTGGCCGTGACAGTCAGCGACTGGGATGCATCTGTGATGCCGTATGTCAGGCTGGTCTTGCCGCTCTCGTTCCCACAGCTCAGGGTGCCGCCGCCGCTCTTTTCCACCTGATAACGGGCCTCAAACTTAACGCTGGCAGTTTCAGAGCTGCTGACGCTTTCACTCTCGCTGGAAGAAGCGGGTTCTTCCGAGCTGGGGGCCTGCACCGCCGAGCTGGGGTTGGATACATATTCCAGCGTACGGGTGGGGATATTATTGGTGTCCGGGCGGCGATCCTCGGTCTGGTAGGCATGGGTGCGCAGATAGTTCAGCGCAGCCTTGAGACCGGCGCTCTTGAGGTGGATATCACCGTCCGTGTAGTAATCCGGCTGGCCGTAGCCATTTTCTCCCTTGAGGACCTCAGCCGTATTCAGAAATCTGACCCCCAGCTGTTCACACATGTTGAGCAGTGCCATGTTAAAATCATCGATCTTAGCCTGATCCATGTGGGGGTAATTGGAGTGATTCTCCGGGATAGGAGGCACCGTGTTCACGATGATATCGGTGTAGGGGTAAGCCTCCTGAATGGCCTGCACCAGCGCGGTATAGTTACTGATAAAATCAGCCACCTCCATGCCGGTGTCGTTGGTGCCAAAGGTCATCACGACGCGGCGGGGCTTCATTTTTGCCACCGCCTGTGCGATGGTGTAGTGGGTGGTGTCATTCTTAAAGGTGACGATCCCTTCGTTCAGGGCCACCTGGGTGCCAATGCCCTCCTTGGCACAGAACTGCTGCAAGGAGATCAGGCCGTTGTTATACAGACGCACCGTGTTGGAGTCTCCCAGAAACAGGGTGCTGTCCAGATATTCCGTGCCCGCATCCGCTGTTTCAGCCAGCAGAGCGCTGGAGGTGTTGTCGATCTGATAGTGATTGGCAAGATCTGTGCTTTCGCCGTCCCCGGTGGTGTCCGTCGGCACGGAGTCTGCGGGTGTGCCGGGCGTTTCCGGCTTTCCCCGTTTGAGCAGGGTCAGGGTGATGCCTACGGTCAGCAAAGCCGCCAGTGCGCAGACCACACAGACCAGAACGGCCTGCCGCTGCAGCGATGTCATAGACTGTTTGTCCGATTGATTCTTATGATTCATGTTATATTCACCACTTATCCTATCGTTCAACCGTTTGCACGGCAGGCCAGGAGCTTGTCCGTCAGTTCTTCACAACTTTCCGCCAGCAGCACCGGGCCAAAGGGCTCCAGTTCTTCCCTGCTGCCGTAGCCATACAGAGCACCGGCGGCCTCCAGCCCGCAATCAGCAGCACCGCGCATATCATCGTTGCGGTCGCCCACCATCAGCACCCGCTTGCCCTGTACACAGGGCTGGGTGAGAACATAGCGCACCACTTCCGTTTTGGTATCCCGGCTCTCATCCATGGACGCGCCGCCGATGAAATCAAAGTAAGGGGCCAGTCCCTGTTCTTCCAGAATGGGGGTCACGACCACAGTCGGCTTGGAGGTTGCGGTGCAGAGCACAAATCCTGCCTCCTTCAGGCGGCGCAGCATCTCTGCCGCACCGGGGTAGGCCGTGCCCTCATGGCTGCCCTTTTCGCGGTAACTCTCCCGATAGAGCTCGGTGGCCTCCTCGATTTTTGCAGGGTCAGAAAAATGCTCTCCAAAGCTCTTGCGGAGCGGCGGCCCCAGATAGCGCCGCAGGTTCACATGGGTGACATCCACGCCCATCTTGGTAAAAACTTCTTCCAGTGTATTCAGGATGCCGGGGGCGGAATCGATCAGGGTTCCGTCCACGTCAAATAAGATCACGTCATAGTGCTGCAAGTTCGTTTCCCTCTCTTTCACACATATACACGGTATAGTATAGCACAGAATTGCGCTTTCAGCAATTCCAACAAATCGTTTTTATTCTTTTTATACAAATCGGTCACAATCTGGCCTTAAAACGCAAAATGCCTGCCCGCCAGAATGCGGACAGGCAGGGGGTCGTGCAGGCTTATTGGGCTGCAGCGCCGTTATCAGCGGAGGGATAATAGAGGTTATTGGAGATAAACTCCAGCTTTTCCTTCAGCACCAGCTCCAGATTTGCCACGGCGTGCACCATGTTGGTGGCCGAATCGTTCACTTCCAGCAGCTTGCACAGGTCGATCTCGTTCATGGCGAGTGCGGTTTTCATCTTCTGGCTCTCGGCGCAGAGGATGTGGCTCAGAGCACTTTCCTGCAGCGCGATACTTTCCATCAGATCGATCACAGCCTGACTCAGGGTAACACGGGGCAGGGCCGGACATTCCAACGTAGTGGGACAATTGATCGTTGCCATAGGGGACTCATCCTTTCTATATAAGGTGTACCCCATCTTATGTCCCCTGCCGTGCAGCCGTTACTGCTTTTTCTCCTGTGCAGAGATCTTTTCAATTACGCTCTGGTAACCGCCGGTTCCGTATTGGATACAGCGATTGATCCGGCTGATGGTCGCCGTGCTGATCTCTACCTCTTTCACGATCTGGTCATAGGTGCGGCCGCCAAGCAGCAGCTTTGCCGCTTCCAGCCGTTGTGCCATATCGGAGATCTCCTTTACTGTGCACAGATCCTCAAAAAAAGCATAGCACTCCTCCCGGCTCTCAAGGCTCAGGATGGCATCGAACAGTGCATCTACGGTCTCGTTTTTTCTGGAATTTTTCTCAGTCATTGCGGTCTCCTCTGCGGCAAACGCCGGAACTTCTGACAGAAAGAATCATATTATGTTATCACTTTAGCACACGAAAGTGCGAAAGTCAAGTCTTTTGCGTGAATCGTTTTCAATTCAGCGTGTCCACAGTTTTCTTCTCTTCACAAATGAAATAAAATCACCTAAAATTTTTTGCCTGATTTTCTGTCGAATTAGCACATCCTCTGAACTGCTCCGAAATATATTGACAAATTATGAAAATGGGGATAAAGTATACACAATTTTCAGGCAAAGGAGCCACAGCGTGACCTCTTTGCCGCATGAAAAGCAAAGGAAAGAGGTAAAAGAAATGAACACGCTGGTCATCGTTTTGATCGCAGCCGTGTGTCTGTTTGGTGCTTACACCCTCTACGGACGCTGGCTGGCAAACAAGTGGGGCATCGACCCCACCGCCAAGACCCCTGCGGTCGTCCATGAGGACGGCCGGGATTACGTTCCCACCAACGGCTGGACCGTTTTTGCACATCAGTTCAGCTCCATTGCAGGTGCTGGCCCTGTTACCGGTGCCATTCAGGCTGCTGCCTTTGGCTGGCTGCCTGTTCTGCTGTGGGTCCTGCTGGGCGGTATCTTCTTTGGTGCCGTTACCGACTTCGGCGCTCTGTATGCTTCTGTAAAGAATGACGGCAAGTCCATGGGTATGCTGATCGAAAAGTATATCGGCAAGACGGGCCGCAAGCTGTTCCTGCTGTTCTGCTGGCTGTTCTGCGGCATCGTTATTGCAGCGTTTGCTGACATGGTCGCCGGCACCTTCAATGCTTATGGCGCGGACGGCGCTCTGGTGGACGCTGCTCAGACCAACGGCGCTGCCGGCATGGTCTCCATCATGTTCATGGTCTTCGCTGTGGTCTTTGGCCTGATCCAGAAGAAGTTCAACTTCTCCGGCTGGAAGGAAAGCGTTATCAGCATCGTTTTTATCGTGCTGTCCTTTGTCATTGGCGCAAATCTGCCCATCATCCTGGGCAAGGCCGCATGGAGCTATATCACCTTCGTTTATATCTTCTTTGCCGCCGTGCTTCCCATGTGGCTGCTGAAGCAGCCCCGGGACCACATGACCACCTTCATGTTTGTTGCCATGATCGCAGGCGCTGTGGTTGGTCTGGTCGTTGCACACCCCACCATGAATCTGCCCGTTTACACCGGCTTCACCAACGAGAAGCTGGGCACCATGTTCCCCATCCTGTTCGTCACCGTTGCCTGTGGTGCTGTTTCCGGCTTCCATAGCCTGGTCTCCTCCGGTACTTCTTCCAAGACCGTTGAGAACGAGAAGGATATGCTGAAGGTTGGCTATGGCGCAATGATCCTGGAAAGCCTGCTGGCTGTTCTGGCCCTGTGCGTTGCCGGTGCTGCCGCTGCTGCGGACGGCACCCCCGCTGCAGGCACCCCGTTCCAGATCTTCAGCCGTGGTGTTGCCGGTTTCTTTGAGATGTTCGGCGTTCCCGCTTATGCAGCAACGGTCTTTATGACGATGTGTGTTTCCGCTCTGGCTCTGACCAGTCTGGATGCTGTGGCCCGTATCGGCCGCATGAGCTTCCAGGAGCTGTTCAGTGTGGACGACATGGAGCACGCTGAGGGCTGGCGCAAGCTGTTCTGCAACGTCTACTTCTCCACCTTCCTCACTCTGGCCTTCGGCTTCCTGCTGACCAAGATCGGCTACGCAAACATCTGGCCTTTGTTCGGTTCCGCCAACCAGCTGCTGAGCGCTCTGGTTCTGGCTACCCTGTGCGTTTTCCTGAAGGTCACCGGCCGCAGCAACAAAATGCTGTTCCCCCCGCTGATCATCATGCTGTGCGTCACCTTCACCGCTCTGGTGCAGCGCCTGATCGCCATGGTCAAGGCCATCAGCACCGCCGCTTCTGTCAGCATTCCTGCGGGCGAGACCACTTGGGGTGCCGTGTTCATTGCCAACGGCCTGCAGCTGATCCTGGCTGTCCTGCTGATCGTTCTGGGTCTGAACATCGTGTTCCACTCCGCCTCCGCCTACAAGAAGGCGGAGCACAACAGCGAGGTCAACGTCTGATTTACTGACCGCTGTTGACTGAATAAGCGCAAAACGCCGCTGACGGTTCTGAAGCCGTCAGCGGCGTTTCATTATGTTCTTTTCCAGTTACAGCATCTTCACCATGATGATCTCATCCCGGTAGGTGCCGTCCTTCAGCTTAAAGGCCCGGGGCTGGATGCCATAGCGCTCAAACCCAAACTTCTCATAGAGATGGATGGCACGGGCGTTATCGCTGTACACCCCCAGCTCCAGCTGTTCGAAGCCGTTGGTACGGGTCTGGTCAATGGCCAACTGCATCAGATAGCTGCCCAGACCGCAGCCCCAGTAATCTTTCCGTACGGAGATGCCCATTACGGCACGATGGCGATATTTGATATGCGGCCGCACCTGTGCAACACCAAACTCCCCCACCAGCTTTTCTCCGGCAAAAGCGCCCACCTCAAAGTTCACAGGGCTTTCCACGCAGCCTGCGAGCCCGTTCCGCATCGCTTCCAGACTCGCTCCTTCCTCCGGGTATCGGGCCATAAAATGTGTTTCGCTGTAGATTGCATTGCGGAATGCACTCAATGCCTCCGCATCATCGGCGCATAAGCTGCGCACCGTCAGCACTTCCCCGTTGGGCCGTGTGAACGTTCTGGGTTCGATCTTCATGTTCCTCTCTCCTCTTCTTTCAGATATGTGCTCGCTCCCATTCCTGCAGAACAGCCAATTGCAGCTCGGTATGGAACCAGTGCTCTCCTTCTTCCATGATGGTCAGATGCGCACCTGTCCGTTGTTTGAACTGCTCAAGCACTGCCCTGGAAGTCAGGTTATCCATTGCGCCATAGAGCACCTGCGTGGGCACTTTCCAGCGGTAGGGATGCTCCCTCACCCAGCAGAGATACTGCCACGACAACGTCTCATCGAAATCCGTGGAAACCTCCCCTGCTTCTTTCAACTGTGCCTCACTCACATTTGCCCACTGCATCATATTGGTGATAAGATCTTCCATATCTACCACTGGTGAGAGCAAAAGAGCACTCCGTAAAGGCTTTGCCTGTAAGGCCAACATGGAAAACCAGGCTCCAATACTTGTAGCCCGCAGCGAAACATTCTTCCAACGCTCTGCAGCATAGGAATAGACCGCTTCCAACTCTGGAACCGCCACCCACGGCAGCAGCTTCTCGGAGCTGCCCTTGCGCTCTCCATGTTCAGGCAAATCAACAGCAAGAACCTGATACCCTGCTGGGCAGGCAAGCTCTGCAAACGGCAAGGCTTCTTCTTTGCAACCCATTTTGCCATGGACATAGAGATATACTTTTCGGCTTTCTTTCCCGTACAGCAAAGCAGGAATACCGCTGATCTCAAGTTTCTGTGTTTTCATCGTAACATCTCCTGTCAGATGCCGCCTTCCTTTTTTCGGTACAGCGGCTGGTTGAGATTCTTCACTTCCAGCTTTCTCTTCATTGTAATTGTTCCTATGATAACACACTTCCCGTTCAAACACAAACAAAAAGAGCTGTGACACCCTGTTACAGGTACCACAGCTCTTAAATTCATTCAGTCAGACTGAATTACTTCACCATGCTTGCAACTTCAGCAGCGAAGTCATCAGCACGCTTCTCCAGGCCCTCGCCCTTCACGAAACGGGTGAACTTGACGATCTTGATCTCGCCGCCCAGATCCTTAGCGACCTTAGCGGTGTACTGAGCAACAGACAGATCGCCGTCCTTGACGAACTCCTGATCGACCAGGCAGTTCTCCTTGAAGAACTTCT
>OLZE01001398.1_pt1 | contig 12178 bp, 9 predicted proteins | sample 1674091 | NCBI WGS metagenome assembly OLZE01 (sample SAMEA103958143, study PRJEB25191) | human gut metagenome | biome: human-associated habitat [ENVO:00009003]; feature: intestine environment [ENVO:2100002]; material: feces | place: Germany | collected 2013/2015
AATCCATCGCCGATTGCGCTGGACGGAGCCGGGCGCTCTGCCGGACGGTAACCGCCGTCGCTGTTGCCAGATGCCGCATTCTTGCTCTCTGCAAATTCCTGATCCTCTACAATCACTTCTGTCGTATATACTTTCTGGCCGTCACGATTGGTATAGCTGCCAGTCTGAATTCTTCCGGTTACTACGAGCTTGGTTCCCTGATGAAAATACTTCTCAGCGAATTCGCCTGCTCTGTCAAATGCAACACACGGAATGAAATCCGCTGTCTGTGCGCTGTCGTCTCCGTTTCCGCCTCTGCGGCCTCTGCGGTCTACTGCCAGCGTGTATCTGGCGATTGCCATAGCTCTCTCGCCCTGAGAGTATCTCACTTCCGGATCTCTCGTTAATCTGCCCATTAAAATTACTTTGTTCATTAAAATACCTCTTTCTTCATAGTTCATATCATTTGTGTTTACTGGTTCATACAATCATGCATGAACTAAAATATATTTTATCATAAAGTAAAGTTTGATACTACCTTAATCATTATAAGTAAAAAAGAAATAATGTGCAAGAAAAAAATGAATAAAAGTTTATTAAATGAATAAAATTCTATTGACTAAAATATATTTTATTGCTATAATCAAATTATCAAAAAATAAAGGAGATGGATGAAATGATAAAACAAATTTTTACAAAAAATGCTCCGGAGGCAATTGGATGTTATTCACAGGCTGTACAATACGATAAACTTTTGTTCAGTTCAGGACAAATTCCTGTAAATCCGGAAAATGGGGAAATTGTTTCTGGAGGTATTGTTCCTCAGGCAGAACAGGTTATGGAAAATATTGGGGCTATTTTAAAAGAGGCCGGAACGGACTATCGTTCGGTTTTAAAAACAACATGTTTCTTGAATGACATGAATGATTTTGCTGCTTTTAATGAGGTATATGCAAAATATTTCACAGACAAACCGGCAAGATCTTGTGTAGCAGTAAAAACACTTCCGAAAAATGTATTATGTGAAGTAGAAGTAATTGCGGTGGTGAAATAGAGAAAAACAAATGAAGATTAGCTGGAAAAAATGTATCCAGCCATGAGGAGGATTTATCTATGGGTAATCAAAAAGTGAGAGAAAAGAAAAAACCAACATTTTTTCTGGCAGTACTTCCTATTTTAGCGATGATTTTACTGCTCGGAGTTGGTTATGCAGTTATGGGACTGAGTCCAGAGGTACTGATGCTGGTTTCGGCGGCAGTGGCGGCAGTCATTGCTATCGCGTTGGGATATACATGGGATGATATCATGGATTCTATTGTTGGTAAACTTTCAAAAACAATGCCGGCAATATTTATTTTAATCATTGTTGGTTTTTTGATTGGTTCGTGGATGATTGGTGGAACAATCCCGATGATGGTATATTATGGACTTAAAATTATAAGTCCCCGGTACATAGCGGTTACATCATTTCTTGTTACAGCGGTTGTATCAGTTTGTACAGGCACATCGTGGGGTTCAGCCGGAACGATAGGAGTAGCTTTGATGGGAGTAGCAGCAGGTATGGGGGCTCCACTTCCGATGGTAGCAGGTGCAGTGGTATCAGGAGCATATTTCGGAGATAAAATGTCTCCGTTGTCAGATACAACGAATCTTGCACCGATTGCAGCAGGTTCGAAATTGTATGATCATATAGGGCATATGTTTTATACGACAATTCCGGGATGTATCATTTGTATTATTGTATATACAATAGCCGGTTTTTCAGCAGCAGGTGGAGGTACTGTGGCAACACCGGAAAAAGTAGAAACAATATTGACAACATTAGAGAGCCTGTTTCGGTTTAATCCGCTTGTAATATTACCGCCACTCATTGTTTTATATGGTTCAATTCGAAAGAAACCGACGATCCCAGTCATGTTGATATCAAGCGTTGTTGCGTTTTTTAATGCGACTGTTTTTCAAGGATTTTCCTTACAGCAGTGTTTTACGGCAGCAATCAGTGGATTCAGTCTTGACATGGTAACAAAGACAGGGTTTGATGCAGCAGCATTGATACCAGATATTCCAAGACTTTTAGAGCGTGGTGGTATGCTTTCCATGTTAAACACGGTTTTGATTGCATTCTGTGCGTATGGATTTGCAGGAACGCTGGCAGTAACGGGATCATTAGATATTGTTTTAAACAAGTTGATGAAAACAGTAAAAACGACTGGAGGATTGATTGTTGCAACGATTGTTTCATGTATTACGGCTGTTTTTGTGACGAGTAACGGTCAGTTATCCATTTTAATACCGGGAGAAATGTTTGCAAAAACCTATATCAAAAAGGGATTACAGCCTAAGAATTTATCAAGAACTCTGGAAGATTCTGCAACAGTTGTAGAACCGATTGTTCCGTGGACAGCAGCAGGTGTTTATATGGCAACAACACTTGGAGTGCCTACATTATCCTATCTTCCTTGGGCTGTTATTTGTTACACAGGTGTTATATTTGCGATTATATGGGGATTTACAGGCTTTGGTATTGCAAAGATAAAACCTGGGGATGAGTATTATGATGAGTATCTGGCACTTCAGAAGGAAAATGAAACAGTATAACCAATATGACGAGGAGATTGTATATGGAAACACAGTATGATTTTGATGATATAGTGAATCGTAGAAATACAAATTGTGGCAGATGGGATACCATGGATAAAAAATATGGAACAAGAGATATGATTCATTTGGGTGTTGCTGATATGGATTTTCGGGCACCTGTTGAAATCAGAGATAGTCTGCATAAAATTTTGGATATGGGTGTTTTGGGATATACCGATTTAAGTGATAAATTTTTTCTCAGTATTCAAAGATGGTATAAAAAACAATACAATATGGATATCCCTAGAGAATGGATCGTTTTTTGTCCAAGAATCAATATTGCATCCAGTATATGTGTGGAAACATATACAGAAAAAGGTGACGGTATTATTATGCATACACCTGCATATGGTCCATTGCAGAATTCAATTTTAAAAAATAACAGAAAAATGCTGTCCAGTCCGCTTAAAAAAAATGGGGAACACTATGAAATGGATTTTGCGCAAATGGAGTCAATGGTGGATGAACATACTAAAATGATGATCTTGTGCAATCCGCATAATCCAACAGGACGGGCATGGACGAAAGATGAATTGGTGCAAGTTGCAGACTTCTGTAGAGAACACGATCTGATTTTATTTACGGATGAGATTCATGGTGATCTGATGAAAGCGGGAGTGAGACATCAGACAGCGTTGGATGTTACAGAAGAGATGAATGACAGACTGATTTTAGCAAGTTCGCCGACAAAGACATTTAACATTCCTGGAGTTATTGTTTCCTATATGATAATTCCAAACGAAAAATTAAGAAAAGAGATAGAGGTTACTATTGATCGTATTGGGATGCATAATCCGACAATTTTTGCAGTAACTGCGGTAGAAAAGGCATATACAGAATGTGATGACTGGTATGAGGCTGTCAAAAAATATATAGATGCGAATGAAGTGTTTACAAGAGATTTTTTCGCAAAACATTTTCCAGAATTTCATGTTTATCCGAGAGAAGGAACATATCTGCTCTGGATAGATTATCAGAAAACCGGACTAACCGAGCAGAAATTAGAAGAGTGGTTTTTGAAAAAAGCAAATGTGTCAGTTTATATGGGAAGTGTATTTGGGGAAGATGGAAGAGGATGTATAAGGCTGAATCTGGCATCACCAAGGAAGGTATTGGATGAAGCATATAACCGGATGTTGAAAGTCTGGAAAGAATGGTAAATGAGAATAAAAGGCTGGTGTTCTATAGATGAGAATGCCAGCTTTTTGCGTGCATCTGGGAATGTACTGATTTTACGATTAGATTATGAGAGGGGAGAAAACTGGTGTAAATACGGTGGGGATATGGTACAATAAACGGGTATTGAAAGATTAAGAACAAATATACAACCAGATCTAGTACAGGTCAGGTCTATACAGAAAAATAAGGCAGATATTATCTCCCGGAAAGGAGACTGGCAGATGAATGATGCATTGAAAATTGAAAATAATGATATTATGAACAAATTTCAAAAAACGGAAAATATTTTAAATGATGTTCAAAATATCATAGAAGTTTCACAGAAAGAAGCCTATCGTGCGGTTAATACAATTTTGTCACAGAGAAACTGGCTGATCGGGTATCGGATCGCAGAGGAAGAACTGCTCGGTGAGGATCGTGCGGAGTATGGAGCTAATATAATAAAAAAGCTGTCAAAAGAGCTTACAGAAAAGTACGGAAAAGGATTTACAAAAACGAACCTATATAGTTTTTATAGCTTTTATAAATACTTTCCAGACATTTTCCACACACCGTGTGGAAAATCTTCTATACGATTATCATGGTCTCATTACAGAACATTATTGCAGGTAAAGGATAGCACGGCTCGAAATTGGTATGAAAAAGAAGCATATGAGCAAACCTGGAGTGTGCGTACTTTACAGCGGAATATAGATACACAATATTATTACAGATTACTGCAGTCGAAAGATAAAGATGCTGTAGAGCATGAGATGCAGGAAAAGACGTTTGAGTATCAGCAGGACAAGTTAGAATTTATAAAAAATCCAGTTGTGGTAGAATTCTTAGGATTGACATTGGACGCTTCTTTTAATGAGACAAAATTAGAATCGAGCATTATCTCAAATTTGCAGAAATTTCTTATGGAAATGGGAAAAGGCTATGCGTTTGTTGCAAGACAACAGCATATTCACACTGAGAAACAGGATTATTTTATAGATTTGGTGTTCTATAATTATATTTTAAAATGTTTTGTATTGATTGATCTGAAAACAACCAGAATTACCCATCAGGATGTAGGGCAGATGGATATGTACATTCGCATGTATGATGAATTAAAAAAGTCACCGGATGACAACCCTACGTTAGGCATTGTTTTGTGTTCGGAAACAGATGAGGATATTGCAAGGTATTCTATACTGCATGGAAATGAACAGCTATTTGCCAGCAAATATAAATTATATCTGCCTACGGAAGAAGAACTGCGTGAAGAAATAGAAGCACAAAAGGCGGTTTTTTATTTACAGCAGAAAGAAACGGAAAAGCAAAACAAGGAGGAAAATCCTCTGCTTCTGCAAGAGGCACATGCTATGCAAAAGTAGCATAGCAGACATTTTGCTCCGCAAAACAAGGAGGGAAATCCTCTGCTCCTGCATGGGCAGTCGCATTTTGCTCCGCAAAACAAGGAGGATTAAAATGCTTCCACAAGCGTTTTTAAACAGAATGGAATCAATGCTCGGAAATGAATATCCGGCATTTTTAGAAAGTTATGACAAGGATAAATATCAGGCACTGCGGTTAAACAGTATCAAGGGAGATACTGCGCAGATGAAGGAAAAAGTACCTTTTTCCCTGCAGCCGGTAGCCTGGGCGAAAGATGGATTTTACTATGAAAAAGATGACACTCCGGGCAAGCATCCGCTTCATGAGGCGGGCGTGTATTATATCCAGGAGCCGAGTGCCATGGCACCGGTTTCCTATCTGATGGAAGATTATGATGTGGTGCAAAAAGAAGCGGCAGACTGTCAGGAACGGATCTTAGATTTGTGCGCGGCTCCTGGCGGAAAAAGCACACAGATCGCGGCAAGAATGCATGAAATGTACACATCCGGGAAGTGGAAGGAGCAGGGACTTCTCATCTGCAATGAAATCCATCCGGCACGCGCGAAGATTTTATCGGAGAACGTGGAGCGGATGGGGATTGCAAATGCAATGGTCACGAACGAGTCGCCGCAGCGTTTAGCGGAGGTGTTCGAGGATTATTTTACCCGTATTCTGGTGGATGCGCCGTGTTCCGGGGAAGGCATGTTCCGCAAAAATGAGGCGGCATGTGAAGAGTGGAACCCTGAGAATGTCCGCCTTTGTGCCGAAAGGCAGGATGGAATTTTAGACTGTGCGGCTTCAATGCTTGCACCGGGCGGCAGGATCGTGTATTCGACCTGTACCTTTGCGCCTGCGGAGAATGAGGGCAGTATGACACGCTTTTTGCTGCGTCACCCGGAGTTTCATATTGTGGAAGTGAAAAAGGCAGAGGGTATGTCGGCAGGAGTACCGGAATGGGCTTATTTCGGGGAAAAAATGGGACAGGTATTGCCTGAGATTGCACAGACGATCCGTCTCTGGCCACAGCATCTGAAAGGAGAGGGCCACTATCTGGCTGTCCTTGAAAAAGAGGGAACACTAAGACAGGGTTATTGCCGGAATGGGGAAGAAAAAGGAATCCCTGCAAAAGATCTGAAAGTACCGGGCAAAGGAATCGTGGAATTTCTGGATTTTGCGAAAGATACATTCGATCCACAGACATTAGCCGGACTGGAGAAAAATGGTACATATCTGAAATTTGGAGATCAGCTTTACCTTGCACCGAAAGGTATGCCTTCTGTAAAAGGTCTTAAAGTCCTGCGACCGGGACTGCATCTTGGAACGGTAAAAAAGAACCGCATGGAGCCGTCACATGCGCTTGCACTGGCACTAAAAAAAGAACAGGTACGCTATACGGCAGATCTGGCTTCGGACGGAGAGGTGATCCGTGGTTATTTAAATGGCGGAACTTTTTCTTATGAGGGAGAAAAGGGATGGTATCTGATCATGGCAGACGGATTTAGCACCGGCTGGGGAAAACTGGCGGGTGGAATCATGAAAAACCACTATCCGAAAGGACTTCGAAAAATGTGGTAGTGTGAAAATGAGATTTTTGTCGGGGCAGAATGCCATTGTGCAGGGTGGAACGCTGATCGTACTGCTTATGGATCAAAAATCAATGAAATGGCATTATGGCGAGAAATATTAAATGTAATCATTACAATTACATCGGCTTTCTGATATGATTACTGCCAGAGAGAGGCGTTTAAGCAGTTTCAATAAAGAAAAAAATAATGCAGAGATGTATATTCATTTACGGATACACATCTCTGCATTTTGTTTACGATTATAGCTATGCCTGCGCAGGATACAATCTATGATTCTGAACTTTGACTTGCAATTCTAAAAAGAATCCACTATCAGATTTTACCCATCAGGCACGTTCCTTCGCACCTGATTTTACTGTGAAAAATCCAAACTGCGCCGCAATCTTTTTCGCATAAGTCAGTGCAAAGAACAGGATAAAGCTGTCAATTGGCAGCATGATCACGTTTTTGATGACACGCGGGCCAAGCAGTGCGATAAAGCCTTTTCCGTAGAGCATGGAGATCCAGAGCGTATTCAGACCGCAGTTGATGACCAGCTTTACAAAAAACTCGGCGATCACGATACGCTTGATTGAGACCGGACGGCGGTAGAGCAGGGTGCCGTAAATCAGACCGGAAAGCATGGCATTAAAGGTAAATCCAAAGAAAAATGGACCATCCGGCTTTAAGACATACTTTAAAAGATCGAGCGCACCGCCGAACAGGCATCCGACCGCCGGACCGAATAAAAATTCAACGATGCGGTTTGGCAGCCCGGAAAAGCCGATCTTGATGTAAGGACCGAGCTGGATGCTTGCGACCATACTTAAGACGATGGCGAGTGCAGCTAAGAGTCCGCAGAGCACGACCGTCTTTGTGTGGCACAGTTCCTGAAGTGATTGTTGATACAGTTCCTTTAATTTTTTCATAAAAAAAGCCTCCTTCCTTAGCAGTTTCCTAAAACCACATAGAGGAGACATAAATACCTTTATGCAGCAGCGGGATGCGAATTCTGTACCGCAAACAAAAGCAGCGCCTTTGTTTTTCGTCCGTGTGACAACTCCCTGTTCACATGGCACTTAACGCACAGAGTTCTACTCTGCTAATATGAAATATTAGTTTTGACAAGTTTTGTTATAGCATACTGATAAGGCTTTGTAAAGAAGAACTTATATTTTGTGATGTATTTTTAAATATTTCTGATAAAACAGATTCTGGCAAAGAGTGATGACGGGCAGACGTTTCAGTGATAGAATAAAAGGTATCATGAGCGTAAGCAAACGGCGAATTGGATCATGTGACGATTTTGCACATGATATGAATGAAAATAATGTGGGAGGAAGCATATGAAGCTGACCGGTATCCATATAAAAAATTTTAAAGCGATCCACGAGATGAAAATCGACAGTATCGAAAATGCATTGATTCTGGTAGGACAGAACAATACCGGAAAGACAACGATCTTAGAGGCAATCCGTGCGTCTTTTGGAGATTATCATATTTCTGCGGAAGATTTTGACGGTGACTGTGCCAACATTGAGATGGATCTGTCATTAGAATTTTCCATTGAAGATTTAAAATGGCTGCATCAGAACGGGGTGGTCAGCCAGTATAAAAGATATGAGACGTGGCTTGAGGATTTCTGTAAAAAGCTGCCATCATTTTCCGTGAACGAAGGAGAGTCAGGCGGTGTACTGCAGTTTACCTTTATCGCACACCGGGATGGCTGGGTGCGCTATCAGGATGGGGAGCACAAAAATAATTCCTGTATCCCGCAGGTGTTTCCGAAGATCTACTATCTGGATGCGGAGCGTGATCTAAACCAGCTGCAGGGCGACCTTTTAATGCTGCAGGAGGATGAACTGTTAAAACGGATGCGTGCGGACACCTGTATGTTCAATCAGGCAAAAAAATGCGGGCACTGCTTTTCGTGTATCGGTCTGATCGAGAAGAAAACACCGGCAGAGCTGGATGCATTTGAGACAGCGAAACTTTTGGACTACAAGTTATACCAGTTAAATCTGGACGAGTTTGCGAGAAAAGTAAATCAGAATTATAAAAAGAACGGCGGACAGGATGAGATTTTATATTCGATGAACCGGGATGTGGAGCGGATGTTAAAAGTTACGACCGAGATCCACAATCCGGCGCAGAACCTGACCAGACCGGTGGCAAAGATGGGAAAAGGCATGCGCAGTATTTACATGTTGTCGCTGCTTGAAACATATACGGGAACGGAAAGTCGGATTCCGAGCATTCTTATGATCGAGGATCCGGAGATATTTCTGCATCCGAAATTACAGAAAGTTTCCGGGGAGATTTTATAACGCCTGTCCAGAAAGAACCAGGTGATCTTTTCCACGCACTCGCCAAATCTATTGGCGAACTTTAACAGCAGGCAGATCAGACAGATTGTTTTAGACGGCGAAGGATATTCGAAGATGTGTGAAAAGACGGATGTGAGTGCGATCCTTGAAGATCTCGGTTACACAGCAAGTGATCTGATGAATGTGAACTTTGTATTTATTGTGGAGGGGAAACAGGACAAGAGCCGCCTGCCGCTTCTGATCCGGAAATATTATTCGGAGACTTACGATGAGAGTGGAAAACTCTCAAGAATTGCGATCATCACGACAAACAGCTGTACCAACATCAAGACTTACGCAAACCTGAAATATATGAACCAGATCTACCTGCGGGATCAGTTTCTGATGATACGCGACGGGGATGGAAAAGACCGTATGGAATTAGGGCGGCAGCTCTGTCGTTACTATGAGCAGCGGAATTTGGAGGATGTTGACACTCTGCCAAAGGTCCGGCCGGAAAATGTCCTGATTTTAAAATACTACTCATTTGAAAACTATTTTTTCAACCCCAAAGTGATGACCGAACTTGGTGTGGTCGAATCTGAGGAGACATTTTATGAGACGCTGTTTGAAAAATGGAAGGAGTATTTACACCGTCTTAGCAGCGGGAAACATCTGACGGAGGTGCTTGGATTTGAGATGCAGAGCATTTCTGATATCAAAGCACATATGGAAGAAATAAAAATCTATTTGCGTGGACACAATCTGTATGATATTTTTTATGGAAGATACAAAGATCAGGAAGAGGAACTCTTAAAACGCTATATCGATCTTGCACCGCGGGAAGATTTTTCCGATATTTTAGATGCAATCGATCATTTTATTTATTTTGAGAGCAGAAAACGAGAAAGGGATACAAAGTGAAATGAAACGAAATGGTGCAAATCTGACAGAAGGAAAGCCGGTCAAACTGATCCTGCAGTTTGCAATCCCGGTATTTTTGGGAAATCTGTTCCAGCTTTTTTATGGGCTGATTGACACAAAGATTGTAGGCAGTACCCTTGGTGAGGGAGCGCTTGCGGCAGTCGGTTCCGTCTCGATCCTTTATAATCTGCTGACGGGATTTTTTAACGGTTTAACGCTTGGTTTTTCGGTCGTGACGGCAAGATATTTTGGGGCAGGGGACACGGAAAAATTAAAAAAGAGTGTTGCGGGAACGATTCTTTTAGGATTTGTGACGGCGGCGATACTGGTGACCGGCGTATTTGTATTTTTACGTCCACTCCTTAGCATCATGCATGTGCCGGCAGAACAGAAAGAGATGGCATATACCTATATCAGCATCCTGGTGCTTGGGATGTTTGTGACACTTGCCTATAATATGTGTGCAAATGTATTGCGTGCGATCGGAGATTCCATGACACCGCTTATTTTTCTGATCCTTGCGGCGGTGTTAAATGTCATTCTGGACTATGTCTGTATTCTGGTATTTTCCATGGGTGTTGGCGGAGCCGCAGCGGCAACTGTGATCTCACAGGTGGTATCCGTGGTGCTCTGTGTGATCCATATCAAAAGACATTTCCCGATCCTTCAGGTGGAACGCAGACATTTTAAACTGGAAAAATCAGAAGTGCGTACGATGTTGTCCGGCGGGCTTTCCATGGGAATGATGTCAAGTCTTGTAAATCTTGGTACACTGATCTTACAGACCGGAATCAATACACTTGGAACTTCCGTGATCGTGGCACATACTGCAGCACGAAAGGTTTTTGAAATATGGGGACTGCCGGTCACGGTGCTGGGAGCGACCATGGCAACCTACAGCGGACAGAATTATGGCGCTGGTAAATATGACAGGATTACTTCCGGCTTAAAGGCGGCGCTGATGCTTGGCTGTGGCTGGGCGGTGATGGTCATGATCATGGCATATACGATTTCTACCTGTCTGGTTGGCTTTATAGCGAGTACGCAAAATGCAGAAATTCTATACTGGGGAACAACGTATCTGCGGGTTGATATGTTGTTTGAGATGGTCTGTGTGTGGATCGTGATCCTGCGCAACACGATGCAGGGAGTCGGAGATTATAAGACACCGATCTTTTCCAGCTTTCTGGAACTGGCATGTAAGATCGTGTTCACGGCGGTATTCGTCCGGTATTTCGGTTACTGGGGTGTCATCTGGACAGAGCCGGTTACATGGATCATTATGGTGATACCGTTAATTGTCATGCTGAAAAAAAATCCTGTATTTCACCAAAAGAAGACAGCTTAGAAAACATCAGTAGAATCGAAAAAACAGCAATTCGCATGGGAATATATCTCAGCAGCAAGTTGCTCAGAAACGAGGAATATTATGAAAAAACAAGTGAACTATATAGAGATTGCGAAAGAAACCGTGATACTGACGGCAGCGGTGGCAGTCATTGCGGCTGCAGTGTATTTCTTTTTGGTGCCAAGCCATGCGTCAGTCAGCAGTATTTCCGGTCTTGGAATCGTGCTTTCTAATTTTATTCCACTGCCGTTATCGGCAATCACCATGATTTTAAATGTAGTGCTTTTGATCATCGGATTTTTTACCTGTGGAAGGGAATTTGGGGTAAAGACCGTTTATACCAGCATTATGCTCCCCGTGTTTTTAGGGATATTTGAAATGGTTTTCCCGAATCTTGGATCACTGACGGACAGCCAGGAGTTAGATGTGCTGTGTTATATTTTAGTGGTCAGTGTAGGACTCAGTATTTTATTTAACCGCAATGCATCCTCCGGCGGACTTGATATCGTTGCGAAGATCATGAATAAATATCTGCATATGGATCTTGGGCGTGCAATGTCCTTATCGGGGATGTGTGTTGCACTTTCAGCAGCTTTCGTTTATGATAAAAAAACAGTGGTACTCAGTATTTTGGGAACCTATTTTAATGGGATCGTTTTAGATCATTTTATTTTTGATCATAATATCAAACGACGGGTCTGTATTATTACAAAAAAGGAAGAGGAATTGCGGCAGTTTATTGTTCGTGATCTGCACAGTGGGGCAACTATTTACGAAGCGATTGGTGCTTATAATATGGAAAAAAGAAATGAGATCATTACCATTGTAGACAAAGGGGAATACCAGAAATTGATGAAGTATATCAATCAGGAAGA
>OLZE01001400.1_pt1 | contig 12170 bp, 9 predicted proteins | sample 1674091 | NCBI WGS metagenome assembly OLZE01 (sample SAMEA103958143, study PRJEB25191) | human gut metagenome | biome: human-associated habitat [ENVO:00009003]; feature: intestine environment [ENVO:2100002]; material: feces | place: Germany | collected 2013/2015
CAAAAATAAAAAAAGAATGGGAGACTGAAAAATGGAAATCTACCATACAATATATAAGGGCGGAAATGGAGAAATTGTTGAAAAGAAATCCAGATTTATTGCAGAAGTGCATCCGGTCACATCAGAAGAAGAAGCTATGGAGATTTTAGAGCAGACAAGAAAGCAGTACTGGGATGCGAGACATCATTGCTGGGCTTACATTATAGGAAGGAATCCGGCAGCAGAAAGAATGAGTGATGATGGGGAACCGGCAGGAACAGCAGGAAAACCGATTCTGGAGGTGATCCGTGGGAGAGAACTGACGAATGTACTTGTAATTGTTACAAGATATTTTGGAGGTACGCTTCTTGGAACAGGTGGACTGGTCAGGGATTATACAGCAGCAACGATCGAAGGATTGAAGAACAGTGAGAGCATTGCAAGGATTCATGGGGTGAAACTCGGAATTGAGACGAATTATACGGATTTTGGGAAAATCCAATATTTGATTGCAAATCGAAATCTGGATCAACTAGAACCCGTTTACACAGATAAGGTTGAAATGACAGTGTTTGTTCCGACAGATGAGATGGGCAGCCTGCGGGCTGAACTGATGGAAGGGACAAACGGTCAGGTGGTTCTGGATGAAGAGACGACCTGTTGGTTTGCAAGGACAGAAGATGGAATTAAGATTTTTGATGAAGAATGATTCTCATAGAAGATGTTGTTTTGTGAGATAGAAAGGAACCCCTGCCGGAATATCTGGCAGGGGTTCCTTTCCTCTAAGTGTGTGTCATATAACATTCAATAAATCTACTTATACTGAATAGATATGTTCTATGAGAATTCTGGTTCGATCAGACCAAATGAACCATCTTTTCTTTTGTATACTACATTGACTTCATCAGTCTCGGCATTGGAGAATACGAAGAAGTTATGTCCGAGAAGTTCCATCTGAACACAGGCATCTTCTGGAAACATTGGTTTAATACCAAACTTCTTTGTACGAACGATACGGACTTCATCGTCTTCTGTTGTCTCTTCTTCTGAATCAAAGAATTCTTTTCTGAAGCTGTTACCTGATGGAGCATATGATGTAGGATGTCCCTGATTACGAGCAACCAGTTTGTTCTTATATTTGCGAAGCTGGCGTTCGATGATCTCTTCTACAAGATCAATGGAAACATACATATCATTGCTTGTCTGCTCAGAACGGATAATATTTCCTTTGACTGGGATTGTTACCTCAATTTTCTGACGTCCTTTTTCTACACTGAGCGTTACATTGATTTCTGTTTCAGGAGTGAAGTACCTTTCAAGTTTTCCTAATTTCTGTTCGATAGCATCCTTTAATCCCGGTGTTACCTCGATGTTTTTTCCGCTGATAATAAATTTCATGCTGCTCAACTCCTTTGTTCAAATTATACAGAAGAATGATTAGATTACTTCTGTATCATGGTTACATTATAACATGAAAAAGATTTTCTGTATACAATAAATCGTCCTAAAATTATGAAAATTTTCAAAACTTTAGGACGATCTTAAAATTATCAGATAATTAATGAATGCTATTTTAATCCGCGAGCATAAGCTTCAAACACGAATATTATTTATTGATCGTGCTGCGTTTTCTCATTCTGGAATCCAGAATCTTCTTGCGGATACGCAGATTTTCCGGTGTTACTTCAAGAAGTTCATCGGTATCAATAAAGTCAAGTGCCTGCTCAAGACTGAGGACGCGCGGAGGTGTCAGACGAAGTGCTTCATCTGCACTGGAAGAACGTGTGTTAGTAAGATGTTTTGTCTTACATACGTTCAGCTCGATATCTTCAGCTTTACCATTCTGTCCGATGACCATACCGGAATATACTTTTTCACCGGCTCCGATGAAGAGAGTACCACGCTCCTGAGCACTGTACAGACCATAAGTTACGGATTCACCTGTCTCAAATGCGATCAGGGATCCCTGCTTACGATACTGGATATCTCCCTTATATGGAGCGTATCCGTCGAATGCAGTGTTCATGATACCATTTCCCTTTGTGTCTGTCAGGAAATCACCACGGTAACCGATCAGACCACGGGATGGGATACGGAACTCAAGACGTGTATATCCACCATTGGCAGCACCCATTGTCTGTAATTCACCTTTTCTCTGGCTCAGTTTATCAATAACGACACCAGTGTATTCATCAGGTACATCAATGTAAGCAATCTCCATTGGCTCAAGAAGTTTACCATTCTCGTCTTTGTGATACAGAACCTCAGCTTTGCTGACTGCGAATTCATATCCTTCACGTCTCATATTCTCGATTAGAACGGAAAGGTGAAGTTCACCACGTCCGGATACTTTGAATGCGTCCATGTTTTCGGTATCTTCAACACGAAGGCTGACATCTGTGTTCAGCTCACGGAAGAGGCGGTCACGCAGATGGCGGGATGTAACGAATTTACCTTCCTGTCCTGCGAACGGACTGTCGTTTACGATGAACTGCATAGAGATCGTTGGCTCAGAAATCTTCTGGAACGGAATGGCTTCCGGATTCTCAGGAGAGCAGAGAGTATCTCCGATGGAAATATCTGTGATACCTGATACTGCAACAATAGATCCGATTGTAGCTTCTTTTACTTCTACACGGTTCAGTCCGTCGAATTCATAGAGCTTACCAATTTTTACACGCTGCTGTTTGTCCGGGTCATGATGGTTTACAAGAACCATATCCTGGTTTACAGCGATTGTACCGTTCTCTACTTTACCAACTCCGATACGACCAACATATTCATTGTAGTCAATCGTGCTGATCAGCATCTGGGTCGGAGCTTCCGGATCACCTTCCGGAGCAGGAATGTAGTCAAGGATAGTCTCGAACAGTGGTTTCATATCCTGTTTTTCATCAGAGAGATCAAGGACAGCAACACCAGCCTTTGCAGAAGCGTATACAAAAGGACATTCAAGCTGGTCATCAGAAGCACCGAGGTCGATAAAGAGTTCAAGCACTTCATCAATTACGTCATCAGGTCTTGCTTCCGGACGGTCAATCTTATTGATACATACGATAACAGGAAGTTCCAGCTCGAGAGCTTTTCTCAGAACGAACTTTGTCTGAGGCATAGCACCTTCAAATGCATCTACAACAAGTACAACACCATTCACCATCTTAAGAACACGTTCAACTTCTCCACCGAAGTCAGCATGTCCCGGTGTGTCAATGATATTGATCTTAACACCATTATAATGAACAGCGGTATTCTTGGAAAGGATTGTGATTCCACGCTCACGCTCGATATCATTAGAGTCCATGACACGTTCTTCTACTTCCTGATTCTCACGGAATACACCACTCTGTTTTAAAAGCTCGTCAACCAGAGTTGTCTTACCATGGTCAACATGGGCGATAATTGCAACATTTCTCACATCTTCACGTTTTGTTTTCATAATCTAAACACTCTTCCTTATTATAAAAAAATATTTATCTGTAACATAACTTCATTATTTTATCACAAAAAATGAAATTTACAAGAAAAAGTTTGAATTCGATTTTAAGTACGAAAAAGGTCGAATGTTTTTTCTGTAAAAAATAGTTCTATTTCATTACAATAAGACATACATTAGGTAATGACTTAAAATACCAGCCAGAGGAAGGGAGAATTATAAATTATGTCAGATAAGATTATTGAAAACAACCAGGTGACAGTTATTGGAGAGGTGGTATCAGAGTTTACATACAGCCATGAGGTCTTTGGAGAAGGTTTCTATATGGTAGAACTTCTTGTAAAGCGGTTAAGTAACTCTTGTGACCGGATTCCGGTCATGATATCAGAACGTCTCATTGACGTAACACAGGATTGCCGTGGAGAATATTTAATGGTGTCTGGTCAGTTCAGATCCTATAATCGTCATGAGGAGACAAAAAACAGACTGGTTCTTTCTGTGTTTGCGAGAGAAATAGAATTTATCGAGGAAGAACCGGATGGAGCAAGAACAAATCATATACTTCTTGAAGGATATATGTGTAAGCGTCCGGTCTACAGAAAAACACCTCTTGGAAGAGAAATTGCAGATATTCTGCTGGCAGTGAACAGACCGTATGGTAAATCTGATTATATTCCATGTATCTGCTGGGGGAGAAATGCAAGATATGCTTCAAACTTTGATGTAGGGGAACATGTCAGAATATTCGGAAGAATCCAAAGCAGAGAGTATGTGAAGAAATTGTCAGAGACACAAACAGAGACAAGAATCGCATATGAGGTCTCCGTCAGTAAACTGGAGTGTGTGGAAGAATTCTAAGGGTGGATTGTTTCATTATTTAAAACTTTGTGAAAAGGATATCATATATTGAGATAACAACTCAAATGTGATATTCTTTTTTATATGATATTTCGGAAAATAAGAGTGTGATGAAAGAAAAAACAGGTAATGCTGATAGACAGTAGTTCTGAAAAATCATGGAATACTTGAGGTTTCATACAGGAGGAAGATACAGATGGTTAAGATATTAATGCACGGATGCAATGGAAAAATGGGACGCATGATCACAGAAATTGTGAAGAATGAAGAAGATGCAGTGATTGCGGCAGGCGTCGACAAGTTCACAGGAATTCCAAATGATTATCCGGTATTTGAAGAGATTACACAGTGTGATGTGGATGTAGATGTAGTGATTGATTTTTCCAATGCGGGAGCAGTGGATGAATTGTTAGATTACTGTGTGAAGAAGAGTCTTCCGGTTGTTCTTTGTACAACAGGGCTTTCAGACGAACAGTTAAAGAAGGTAGATGAGTGTTCTGAGAAGATTGCAGTTCTTAAGTCTGCGAATATGTCAATGGGAATCAACCTGTTACTGAAACTTTTGAAAGATGCTGCCAAAGTACTTGCACCGGCAGGCTATGATATTGAACTTGTTGAGAAACACCATAATCAGAAGCTGGATGCACCAAGCGGAACGGCACTTGCATTGGCAGACTCTATTAATGAAGCAATGGGAAATGAATACGAGTATGTATATGACAGAAGTCAGGTGAGAAAGAAGCGAGACGCAAAGGAAATTGGTATTTCAGCAGTTCGTGCAGGAACAATCGTAGGAGAACATGAGGTGATTTTTGCAGGAACAGATGAAGTGATTGAATTTAAACATACTGCATATTCAAGAAGCGTATTTGCCAAAGGTGCAGTTGAGGCAGGAAAGTTCCTTGCGGGACAGCCAGCCGGCATGTATGACATGGGGGATGTTATTCAGTTTTAGTACTGGATGAATAATAGCCGGTAAACCGGCGGGAACAAGATCCGGTAAATAGATCCCGGTAAGGGGAAGATTTCGGGTCTGGAGGAGATTGTGTATGAAAAATATGGAAAACCGTTATTTAGACAGGTTGTCGGATCTTTATCCGACAATTGCAGCTGCATCTACGGAGATTATTAATCTGCAGGCAATTTTGAACCTTCCGAAGGGGACAGAGCATTTTCTGACGGATGTACATGGAGAAGATGAAGCTTTTTCTCATGTTCTGAGGAATGGATCTGGTGCCGTGAGAAGCAAGATTGAAGATGTTTTTGGTAATACAATGAGTGTAAAGGACAAAAAAGCACTGGCAACATTGATTTACTATCCGAAAGCGAAGATGGAACAGGTGAAGCGGACGGAGTCGAATATGGATGACTGGTATCGAGTGAATTTGTATCGTCTGATAGAAGTAAGTAAGCGTGCAGCAAGTAAATATACAAGATCTAAAGTGAGAAAATCACTGCCGAAGGATTTCTCTTATGTGATCGAAGAATTGATTACCGAGAAAGCGGAAGTCAGTGACAAAGAGTCCTATTATAATGAAATTATTTCTACAATCATCAGGATCGGACGGGCAGAAGAATTTATTGCAGCAATTTCAGAACTGATCCAGCGTCTGGTTGTGGATCATCTGCATATTGTCGGTGATATTTATGACAGAGGACCGGGACCGCATCTTATTATGGATAAGCTGCTGAAATATCATTCTGTTGATATCCAGTGGGGAAACCATGATGTTGTATGGATGGGGGCAGCGGCCGGACAGTTGGGCTGCATTGCAAATGTGATCCGTATCTGCGCCAGATATGGAAACCTGGATATTATAGAAGATGGTTATGGTATTAACTTGCTTCCACTGGCTACATTTGCTATGAGGATGTACAAGGATGATCCATGTACATGTTTTAAATTGAAAGGTACTGACAGACCGGAATCTGATGAGATGCAGATGAATCTGAGAATACATAAAGCGATTTCAATTATTCAGTTTAAAGTAGAAGGTCAGATTATAGAGAGGCAGAAAGGATTCCATCTGGAGAATCGTGCGTTACTGCATAAGATTGATTATCAGAAAGGTACGATTAATCTGGAAGGAAAAGAATATAAGCTCCTGGATACAAATTTCCCGACAATAGATCCAAAGAACCCATATAAACTGACTTCTGAAGAGGAAGAAATTATGGATCGTCTGGTGCATGCTTTTGTGGGATGTGAAAAATTGCAGGAACATATGCGTTTCCTTCTTGCGAAAGGTGGTTTGTATAAGGTATATAACAATAATCTGTTGTATCATGGATGTGTACCGTTAGATGCGAAAGGGAACCTGAAAGAAGTAGAAATTTTCGGAAAGAAATATCGTGGAAAGGCCTTGTATGATGTGTTGGAAAGTTATGTGAGAAAAGGATTTTTTGCATTGGATCCAAAGGAGCGGGAAGATGGAAAAGATACAATGTGGTATATCTGGTTACATCCGGACTCACCGTTATTTGGAAAGAACAAGATGGCGACCTTTGAAAGATATTTCCTTGCAGAGAAGGAAACACATATAGAAAAGAAAAATCCATACTATGCTCTGCTTGAAAATGAGACAGTTGTGGATAATATCATGATAGAATTTGGATTGGATCCAAAAGAGGATACACACATTGTAAATGGCCATGTGCCGGTTAAGAGAAAAGATGGCGAGAGTCCGATCAAGTGTAATGGTAAAGTAATGGTTATTGATGGGGGATTTTCAAGAGCATATCAGAAAGAAACCGGAATTGCAGGATACACGCTGGTTTATAATTCGTATGGATTACTTCTGGTAGCACATGAACCATTTGAGTCTACAGAAGCAGCAATTAAGAAGGAAAATGACATTCATTCAGAGACGGTAGTAGTGACCAGAGTGAACGAGAGACGTCTTGTTGGTGACACCGACGCTGGAAGGAAATTAAAAGAACAGATTAAAGATCTTGAATGGTTGCTGTCGTCGTACAGAAATGGTCAGATTATAGAAAAACTGTAAATAATTGTTTATGCTGATTATAGAGACGTAGAAAAACATATTTAGGACTGAAGATAGAAAGGATTACTAGAATGGAAAAAGACTTAAATCTTCCGGAAGGAACAGAAGTAACAGAACCGCTGAAAATCTATCTGAATGAGATTGGACAGATCCCTTTGCTGTCAGAAGAAGAGGAAAGAGACCTTGGGTGTAAAAGTGCTTCAGGAGATGAGGATGCAAGGAGAAAGCTGGAAGAGGGGAATCTACGCCTGGTGGTATCTCTCGCAAAACATTATACTGGAAGAGGGATTACACTCATGGATCTGATCCAGGAGGGAAATATTGGTCTCATGCATGCGGCAGAGAAATATGATTATACAAAGGAAAATCGATTTTCCACATATGCATCCTGGTGGATCAAAGAAGCAATGCAGCGGGCAATCGATCAGCAGTCACGAGAAATCCGTGTACCGGTTCATGTTGCAGAGAATATGAAGAAAGTACAGAAAATTTCAAAAGATCTTCAGCAGAAATTTGGAAGAGAGGCTACACCGGAAGAGATAGCAGCAGAGATGAAGGATAAATCACCGGAATTTGTAAAAGAGATTTTGTCATATCTTCAGAATCCGGTTTCACTGGAAACTCCGGTAGGAGAAGATGGGGAGAATAATCTTGGTGACATGGTTGAAGATAAGGATGCAACGACGCCGGAAGATGCTATGAATCAGCTTGTGCAAAAAGAAGAAGTACAGGAATTGTTAGAGTCTCTTAATGACAGAGAACGTCAGGTGATCCGCTTGAGATTTGGTCTGGAAGATGGAAAAACACATACGTTGGAAGAAATCGGTGATGAACTGAATGTGACAAGAGAACGCGTACGTCAGATTGAAGCCAGAGCGATGGAGAAACTTCGCAGCAAAGCGACAAAACTGTAAAAAATTTCTTTTGAATAAATATTGAAAAATTGCAGATAGTAAAGACACAATATTTATTTGAAAGGAAGACAAAAAATGAGGAGAATAAGAAAATTGCTTGTCTGTGTGATGTGCGTACTGATGCTTTGCAGTCTCGCTGGTTGTGGAAACAACACAGGAACAGCGAATGACAATCTCAATGATGCGACATCCGGTGAAAACCATGATGGAAGTGGAGAAAATGGTAATAATACCGGAAATAATGCGGGAGACCAGAATGGAGATAGTATCCTAGATGACGCGGTTGACGATGTAACGGATGGCGTGGATGATGTTACAGACGATATCACAAATGGTGTCGATGATGCAGCCGATGATCTGACGCAGGAGAATGGCGTGCAGAACAAGATGCAGAATAACGAGTGATCAATATGCCGTAGGCCGGAAACGGAACTGCGGCATTTTTCTAAAAGAAGGAGAGACAGGATGAGATTCAGACCATGTATTGATATACATAATGGAAAAGTGAAACAGATTGTCGGAGGCAGTCTGAAAGATGAAGGAAATCAGGCCAGCACAAACTTTACGTCAGAACTGGATGCAGCATGGTATGCAAGACAGTATCAGAAAGATCACCTGAAAAGCGGCCATATAATTCTTTTAAATCCAGTTGGATCAGAATACTACGAGGCGACGAAAAAGCAGGCGATGGGAGCTCTGGCGGCATACCCGGGTGGAATGCAGATCGGTGGAGGGATTACAGCTGAAAATGTAAAAGAGTACCTGGACGCCGGAGCAAGTCATGTGATCGTGACTTCATATGTGTTTCAAGACGGGATTTTTCATGAAGAGAGACTGCAGAAATTAGTAAATGCAGTTGGCAAAGAACATGTGGTTTTAGATCTTAGCTGCAGAAGAAAAGACGGTAAATTTTACGTGGTTACTGATCGCTGGCAGAAATTCACAGAACTTGCGCTGTCTCACGAAGTGTTAGATCAGCTTTCAGAATACTGCGATGAATTTTTGATCCATGGCGTAGATGTAGAGGGTAAAGGCGCCGGAATGGAAACGGAATTAGTAAGAATGCTTGGAAGCTGGGAAGGAATCCCAATCACATATGCCGGTGGAATCGGATCGCTGGAAGATTTGGAAAGATTCCGAAAAGAGAGTGGCGGAAAGGTCGATTTTACAATTGGAAGTGCTCTTGATCTGTTTGGAGGGAAAATCCCATATGCAGAAGTTTGTAAATCCGCAGAATGTTAACACTCTATGAAGTTGTTGAATTCGCAGGCGGATAGTGATAGAATGTAGAACAGAGTGGAATTTCAGACCAAAATCAAAATTCAGAGAAGGAGTAATTGCGGAAATATGAATATTATAGAAAAGATTTTCGGAACTCACAGTGAGAATGAGCTGAAACGAATTTATCCGATCGTAGACCGCATCGAGGCACTGGGGCCGGAGATGGAGGCACTTTCAGACGAAGAACTTCGAGGAAAGACAAAAGAATTTAAAGAACGATTGAAAGAAGGAGAGACTCTGGATGATATTCTTCCAGAAGCATATGCTGTAGTAAGAGAAGGTGCTTACAGAAGTCTTGGAATGCGCCATTATAGAGTACAGTTGATTGGTGGTATCATCCTGCATCAGGGACGTATCGCAGAGATGAGAACAGGTGAAGGTAAGACTCTTGTGTCTACACTCCCTGCATACCTGAATGCCCTGGATGGAAAAGGCGTTCACATTGTCACAGTTAATGACTATCTGGCGAAACGTGATGCTGAGTGGATGGGAAAAGTACATGAGTTTTTAGGACTCAAAGTCGGTGTTGTTCTCAATGAGATGAACAATGACGAGAGACGAGAGGCTTATAATTGCGATATTACTTATGTAACGAATAATGAACTTGGATTTGATTATCTGAGAGATAACATGGTTATCTATAAAGAACAGCTGGTTCAGAGAGGATTGCATTATGCAGTTATCGATGAGGTCGATTCCGTTTTGATTGATGAGGCCAGAACACCTTTGATCATTTCCGGACAGAGTGGAAAGTCTACAGCTCTGTATGAAGCCTGTGATGTTCTTGCAAAACAGCTGGAACGCGGTGAGGCAAGCGGTGAGTTTTCCAAGATGAATGCCATCATGGGAGAAGAAATCGAAGAGACTGGTGATTTCATTGTTGATGAGAAAGAGAAGACAGTTAACCTGACAGAAGATGGTGTGAAGAAAGTAGAGAAGTTCTTCCACATCGAAAACCTTGCTGATCCGGAGAATCTGGAAATCCAGCATAATATTATCCTTGCGCTCAGAGCACACAATCTGATGTTCCGTGATCAGGATTATGTTGTAACTCCGGATGGTGAAGTTATGATCGTCGATGAGTTTACAGGACGTATCATGCCGGGACGTCGTTACTCTGATGGTCTGCATCAGGCAATTGAGGCGAAGGAACATGTGAAGGTAAGAAGAGAGAGTAAGACTCTGGCAACAATCACATTCCAGAACCTGTTTAATAAGTATGACAAGAAGAGTGGTATGACAGGTACTGCGATCACAGAGGAAAAAGAGTTCCGTGATATTTATGGAATGGACGTTGTTGAAATTCCGACAAACAAGCCGGTACAGAGAGTGGATCTTGAGGATGCTGTTTATAAGACAAAGAAAGAAAAATACGAAGCAGTTGTAGAAGCTGTGAAAGAAGCGCATGCAACAGGACAGCCGGTGCTGGTAGGTACAATTACGATTGAAGTATCCGAACTTCTCAGCAAGATGCTGAAGAAAGAGGGAATCAAGCACAATGTATTGAATGCAAAGTATCATGAGCAGGAGGCTGCAATCGTAGCCGATGCCGGACTTCATGGAGCTGTAACAATCGCAACCAATATGGCTGGTCGTGGTACTGATATCAAACTGGATGATGATGCGCGTGCGGCAGGTGGTCTGAAAATTATCGGTACAGAGAGACATGAATCCCGTCGTATTGACAATCAGCTGCGTGGACGTTCCGGACGTCAGGGAGATCCAGGAGAGTCCAGATTCTACATTTCTCTGGAAGATGATCTGATGCGATTGTTCGGTTCAGAAAGACTGATGGGAATTTTCAATACACTTGGTGTAGAAGACGGTGAGCAGATTGAACATAAGATGCTTTCAAGTGCAATTGAGAAAGCACAGAAGAAGATTGAGAGCAATAACTTTGGTATTCGTAAGAATCTGTTGGAGTACGATCAGGTAATGAACGAGCAGAGAGAGATTATTTACGAAGAGAGACGCCGTGTTCTTGACGGAGAAAGCATGCGTGATACAATCTACAGCATGATTACAGAATATGTGGAAAATATGACAGATCGTTTTGCTTCTACAGAGGCAGATCCGGAAGAGTGGGATATCAAGGGATTGGATGTAAATCTTCACAATGTGATTCCGCAGCTTCAGCTCCCATCTGAGAAGGAATGCCAGAGTATGAGTCAGAAGGAGTTAAAGCATCTTCTGAAAGAACGTGGAGTGAAGGCTTATGAGAACAAAGAAGCAGAGTTCCCGGAGGCAGAGCAGCTTCGTGAAGTTGAGCGTGTTGTACTTCTGAAAGTGATTGATGCAAGATGGATGGATCATATCGATGATATGGATCAGCTGCGTCAGGGAATCGGTCTTCAGGCTTATGGACAGAGAGATCCACTGGTAGAGTACAAGATGACAGGATATGAGATGTTCGGTGAAATGACAAATGCAATCGCTGAAAACACGATCCGTACATTATTCCACATTAAGGTTGAGCAGAAAGTGGAGAGAGAAGAGGTTGCAAAAGTAACCGGAACAAACAAAGATGACAGCGCAGTCCGTGCACCGAAAAAACGCGAGGAGAAGAAGATTTATCCAAACGATCCATGCCCATGCGGAAGTGGAAAGAAGTACAAACAGTGCTGTGGAAGAAAGATTAAATAATCTGTAACTGTTCAGAGCCAAGCAAAATTTCATAAAACAGGTGTAAAATGCTTGCAT
>OLZE01001406.1_pt1 | contig 12140 bp, 5 predicted proteins | sample 1674091 | NCBI WGS metagenome assembly OLZE01 (sample SAMEA103958143, study PRJEB25191) | human gut metagenome | biome: human-associated habitat [ENVO:00009003]; feature: intestine environment [ENVO:2100002]; material: feces | place: Germany | collected 2013/2015
CTACACAATCATCCTTTTTATCATCTGTCAGCTCACTGCTCCATGTACCATCAATAAAGAAATAATCACCTATTTGAGGGTCTTCTCCGCTCGGTTCGGGTTCTGGCTCCGGTTCTATTCCACCGCCACTTATCAAGTTTCCTCCGGCAGTCATCTGCTGATTGCGTTTCAGAGTGATAACATCACCGGGAATTTCACATCGGATAGTTCCGGCAGCCGTTTTGAATGAAAGCATTGAGCTGCTCACAGTAGTTTCTGTTGAAGGCACAAAACGATAGGAAGTAAACAATATCCGAGAAACGTCTCCTGACGTAAAAGTCTTCTCATAGAGTCCGGACACTTTTTCTGCAGTCGGTTCACCCGTAGCAACATTAAACGCCTCAGGCATTTCATAACTGACGCTTATTTTTTGCAGCGTAGCAAATTTCTCCGCTTCATTCTCTTTCACAATCAGTTTGGCGAAAGGGCGCACCAGCTTCACTACTTTCTGTACAGGAGTATCGCTTTTCTTCAGCTGCATGCTCATGAAGAAACCATCACAAAGGTCGGTATCGAACAATGCTTTCGCATCTTTTACCTTTACACTGTTCAAGTCGGACGTATCATAATAAGTATCTTCAAAATGCGTATAGGTTACCTCATTTCCTATTGTTACCTCAGAAGTAGCAGCATCTTTCTTTATCAAATCAGCCCATATCAGACAGTTGTATTCACCCGGCTTCAAGGCAAAATCAAACGTAGGGGCAACAACACCGCCCTCCACCGTCATTTCATTACGGTACTTCAGTTCCGGATTCTTTTCAGCTTCCCATACCTCGATAATGCAACGCAGTTTATGAGTAGTCGGAATGGAAATCGACGCACGGGTAGATGCTATATTTCCCGGGAATTCGGCTGATATGCTTACCCTTTTATTTTCAGTTTCTCTATTCACAATTTCTTCCTGGCTGCATGAAGCCATCAGACTCATGAATATCAAAGTCATTATAAAATATAGTTTTTTCATATCTTCTTTTTTATGTTTTTCCAAAGAATCAGATTACTCTTTGAACTTCTTACTTAATAGCTCTCGTAGATTGTACAGGTTTGCCTGTGCACTCCTGTACCTGGAATGTACCGAATATGTCATCATACAGCACAGACGAACCTTCTTGCGTACGTTGGTAAGGAACATTATCAAATTGCAGTTCAGAGCTGCCATAATCAAATACAGTACCCGTTACCTTATTGGATATTGCAATAGCCGCCGGCTGGTCTGCCGCCATTTCCGCTTCAATCGTCCAGTCACCCAAAGTAAAACGGTTATTTACCTGCCAAATGTCATCCACCTGACCATCATCACTCAATTGTATGATAGTAAGAATCTTATTATTCAAGCTTTCCTTAAAATCAGCAGTCAAGTGCCATTGTTTTGCGACATCGGCCGGTTTGTCCGGTTCTGCACCCGGAAACCAATCATCCGTAGTAGTAATTACAGGTACAGCCTCGCTATAAATTTGCGCAACTGCCGTAAAGCCTCCCTTACCGGTGTAAGCGGTTGTAATCTTATTTCCCGCTACGTGAAATTCCACCGGACTATGTAGTAACCATTGCCATGTGGCAGGCTCATCGGCACCCAAGTCATCATAAATCACAATCTTATTGGGACGAAGCATAAATATATGACGCTTGTACTTGTTCAATGGAGTCTCGCCAAAACCATATTCCGGAGTTTGCGAAATACCGGCATTCGTAAAGCTATTTTGCCAATAATCAGAAACACCACAATAGGCATGCGAAGCATCACCCATAAAATAGGCAAGATTACCGCCATTCAACCCACGTTCCACGTTACCATAAGCCATTGTGGTAAAAGGCTGGCCGATATTATTGACCATAATCGTATTATGTCCGCGAGTATGGCGATATTGCAGGAGATTATGTTTATCAGAGAAATTCTGATAGTATCCGGCACTGATATAGACAGGTTCTCCCTTATAGAACAACTTAAAACAGTTCTGGTCTGCTAAAGTATGGCTACCCGCTCCGTACGGACTGGAACGGAATGCCAATGAAAGATTACTGCTTCTTTCTGTCATATTAGAGAAAGCAATCCCTTCACCAATGTCCTTGTTCCACATAAAATTCTCAAAATCATTTGCAGTGAGCGGTTCTGCACCATAAGAGATATGCCAGCGTGCAACACGATACAGGCGCATGGCATAATCTTGATGAACCGTATTGCCGCACTCATTTACATACCAAGCGGCATAAGGATCACCCACCTCACGTGCAATAAAGTCCGCAAAGGCTAATCTTCCCCTGGAAGGTTCAGCCCATCCTTCTACTCCATCACCGAAACTCGTCATTCCTGTCTCCGGTAAGTTACTATATACCAAAGCTTTTCCAGCCGCCTTATACCATGGATGTTCCAAGAAATTAAAACCGGTGACGTGAGACAGCAACATAGGCATATAATAAAGTGTCGGCTGATTCGTCCCGAAATAACTGGCACCATTTATCCAAGCCCCGTCTCTATTAAATCCGGACGCCGGAGCCCGAGCTGTCCATAACTCGTAACTGTATTCCAAGAATTTCATAGCATCGGGATATTCATTGCAAATCGTGAATGCTCCCTGTACCATAGCTCGCAACACTATTTGCCAAGTATGATTTTCGAATACATGATTCTCAATTCTTCCTGTAAAACTTTTATAATAATAATTCAGAATCCGAACCATCAATTCTTCTGTCCGGGTCTTTTCATCTTCAGTCAGTACCTCTTGCCCTATCTCATAAAAGACGCTTAACGTGTTAATAATACCGGCAGAATGAAAATTAGAAGAAAACAGTTTATTATCTTCTACTTCACAACTAATTAACGAACGTCCGATTTCCATAATCTTATTAAAATACTTCTGTTCTTTCGTCAATTGATAAGCCGTATTCAATATCCAATCGACATCATTACCCAAACTTTCCATATTATAATCATACGGATTACCAGCCGGAAGAACAATAGTATTTATCTTTCCTTCAGCTCTGCTAATCATATCTCTATATTCAATATGAGAAACATCGATAGGACTCACATTTGCAATATCTTCTGTCATAAAACAGTTGATACGAGGGAAATTCGTTGGAATATTCTGCTGAAAGACAGTCCATTCCGGTGTTACGAAAACAGGCTCCTCACCTGTCACTGTAAATTTATTCACAACACTCCACGGACCGGGATTATCATTGACGTCTATCACACGAAAACGCCAATACCAGTCACCAACAGCCATTTCTTTATGCAGATTATACATGTACCAATTAAGCTTTTCGGAACGATAAGTTCCCTCTGCCGGGAAATTCTCGTTTTGAGAAAGTTCAAATTCCAAAAACTCTTCTTCTTTCTTGGCACTTTCGGGGACAATGAGCGGTGCCGGATTTATATAAAGGATATGTTCTTCCCTTGGATAAGGCTTATCACGGGTATTCGGGTGTACCCTATCCAATGTTTCTTCACCAATGACATCGTCAAAGAAGATCTCCTTGTCATCATTGCATGCCGTCATAAAAAGACTCAGCAAGAAAATCAAGCCAATTATATATTTTGTATTCATACTTCTTAGTTTTTTATTTATCGCCAACCCAACCCGGATTCTGCGTCAAATTCGGATTTATATAAACTTCATTCTGAGGATAAGGGAATAAATACATCTTGTCATCCCAATACGTCTGCCGCAATAGTACTTTTTCATAACTGAAAGAACCGTCACTTCCCGTAATCTTCACGCCGTAGATATTCCGGACTTTATCGGTCCCGGCAATTTTCCAGCGACGAATGTCATAAAAACGATGCCCCTCAAAAGCCAGTTCGATACGGCGTTCGTTACGGACTTTTTCGGTAAATTCGGTACCGGTAGCAGTAACAGCTTTCATATCGGCGGAATTGCGCACTTGATTCAGAGCCTCCCGTGCAGTCAGCGGACAACCTTCGGCCATAGCGTCCGGTCCTTTCCACTCATTCATCGCTTCCGCATAATTCAACAAGATTTCCGCATAGCGGAACAATATGTAATGATGCTCCAACTTATTGGGTTTGTCAGGGTCAAGCGATACAGACGGATTCATGTACTTACGAAGATAGTATCCTGTCTTTGTAGAACCATCCAAAATCTTGTTCTTGCCGCCTTCAAAGGTTTCGACTTTTTGTTTCAACCAAGTCGCTCCATTAGTCAATACATTCAGATACAGACGCGGGTCACGAGTCTGTTTGCCTTCCGCATCATAATAGATATTGGATACATGGACAGGATTGTCCCAACTGAACGGAGTGCCATCTTTCAGTTCGTAAGCATCCACCAGATTCTGTGTCGGCGTATTTCCGCCTTCTGCGCTTTCGTAGCCCATAGGTTCATTACGGGATTCAAAATCATTGGTCTTCCCCGTGGCACGACGTTCGAATATCAATTGTTTGGATTTCAGTACTTCATGTCCGCCCTTATCAGAGTAAAGTTCATCCGCTGTAATCTTAGGCAACTGGTATTTACCCATGGCAATGACTTCATAAGCAGCTTTCGCAGCAGCCTCCCAACGCGTCGGGTCGTTGTCGGGATTGTGCAATGCGCTGGCGGCATAGAGCAAAGCCCGTGACTTCAGAGCCAGTGCCGCTCCCTTGGTTACCCTACCGGTTTCATTGCGGACTTCAGACTGATCTGCCGGAAGTTCCAAAGCAATCTCCGAGCACTCCTTGGCTATATAGTCAATAACTTCTACAAACGGCGTTTTCTCTATCGAATTAATTTCTTCCTGCGTATAGGTACGAGTCACCAATGGAATATCACCATACCGTTTTGCCAGTTCAAACAGATAGAATGCACGAAGGAAGCGAACCTCATAAGAGAATTTGGAGGCCTTGGCCATCATATCCGCATAATCTTCATTGTATTCAAAACGCTTCAGCACTTCCGGATCATAATTTTCCAAAAAAGAATTGGCGCTCCGGATACCTGTCCAAAAGCCCCAGCCGTCATCTACCCGTTTCAAAGGACTCCACGTTCCATCAGTAAGGTAATAAATACTGTTATTCTCCCACGTATACACCGAATTGTCGGTGGCGGATTCCATCATGGCATCGCTCACCCGGCCAAAGTCTACAGGCAAAACCGAATAGATATTGGCTACCAACGAATTCATATTATCAAAATAGCTATAAACCTCTTCCTGCGTCCTTCCGGTAGTTTCATCGTAATCCAGATAATCGCATCCGTTCAATGCAAGCAAAGTGCATGCAGCTATCATATATTGTTTTATGTTTCGCATAATTATCCTTATTTAAAAGTTAATATTCAGGCCCAGACATACAGAAAACACGTCCGGATATCCCAAGGCTATGTCTTCACAATTGAAGTAGTCTATTTTATCTATTGAGAATACATTCTGAGCCTTTGCATAAATCTGGAGCTTGTCCATCTTCATCTTCCGAACCCACTTCTGAGGCAGATTATAGTACATGTTCAGATTACGGAGCTTAAAAAATGACCCGTCCTCAATCCACTGAGTACTGGCTTGATAGTTGTTCTCATTGGATAGCGTGGAAAGGCGGGGCACATTCGCAGTCTCCTTAGTTGTTTCTGTCCAGCGAACTTTATCTTTCAGATACCAGGTAGCAATATTGGTGTTGCCATTACGTAACGGCTGGTGAACGTTTGCCACGTTTAGTTGCTTGGTAAGTCCGCTGATTCCGTTGAAAACCATATCCACACCAAATCCTTTATACTCAAATCCAAGATTCAAGCCATAATACATCTCAGGTACAGTGGTAGACTTGCCTATAGCTACCCGGTCCTCGCTGTCAATCTTCTTGTCACCATTCTGGTCCTTGTATTTTACATCACCCGGACGAACCACGGAGAAAGTCTGTTCAGGGCTATTCGCAATATCTTCCTCGTCATTGAAATAGCCGATGGCTTCCAAACCGAACAACTGGCCTACCTTGTGGCCTTTGGTATAGAGGTAATCATAAGGCTGGTATGCCTGACCGTTCTCGACTACCTCACTATCATTCAATGCCCAGTTGGCATTTGCATAATACTTGAAGTCCTTAACTTGTCCGTTCCAACCTAAACTCAACTCCAAGCCACGACTTTTTACTTCACCGATATTTTCCTGTGCCGGAGTAACACCTAAAATAGAGGATACTTTATTATTCTCTACCAAAATATTAGTACGATGGTCGAAATACATTTCCGCTGTGGCCGTGAAGTTCTTCCATAAACGGACATCAATACCAACATTGTACTTATCCGCCGTTTCCAAATCCAAATGACGCATCGGAAGCTTTTGTTCTTTCAACCCACCGACAGATGCCATACTTTCACCAAAAGGATAATTGCCGGAACTTGTCCAGAAATAGTTACCCAATCCATACTCAAGGCCGTCTGTTGCGGACCGTCCCCAAGAAGCGCGTATTTTCAATAAATCAAGATTGGAAGCATCCTTCAGGAATTCTTCGTTAGCGATATTCCAACCGGCAGAAACCGCCGGATAGAAACGAAACTTATCTCCCTTTAACAAAACGCTGGTTCCATAATAATTGCCGACAACATCTACCATATAACGATTGTCGTAGTTATAGCCTACGAAACCCATTACATTTTGGCGATAATAGGAGTCATTAAGTCCCAAAGGTTCTTCCATATCCTGACGATAGACTGCGGAGGCGGATAATTGATGAGTGCCAAACGCACGATCGTAATTTAATTTCGCTTCTACACTGGCGCGGATAAATTGTGCAGACAATTCCGATTTGGAAACCTGCATTTTGCTGTCGGTACCAAAAGTTTCACTTACCGGGAGTCCGGCATCCGAGAGATAACTGACTTCATACTTGTAAGTCTTGCTGCCTATTTCCTGAAATGTAGCGGAGTTATCGTATGCCACAGCCACTTCGGCGTTCAACCCTTTCAGGAACATTGATAAATCCTGCGTAAAACGCATATCAGCTTCCAATAAACGACGGTTCTCCTGAACATAACCGACATCGGCAATAGCTGCTATAGGATTCATTTTGAAGAGAGTATTACTTCCCCAATTATCATTCAATGTCTTTATAGGAAAAGCGGCGGCCGGTACTTTGTATAGATTTTGAAAAATAGCATCTATACCTGTATTCGGTCGTTTATCCTCACCGATAATGCCATACAGACCAAACTTCATCTTGGTACTGGAAGTAATGTCTACATCCAGATTTATACGCAAATCAAGTTCGTAAGTACGAATCTGTGAATTGTAACGGTCCGAATAATGCGTGTAATCTTCATTCAGCAGACCGAATTTATTCTTATAATCCAGCAAAGCCATATAACGTACTCGCTTGCCGCCACCTCTCATCATGATATTGAACTGATTGTTCTCGCTGAAGTTTCTTGTTCCTTCCTCAAACCAGCTTACATTGGGGTAAAAGTAGGGTTGCGTACCATGTTTATACTGTTCCAATTGCGACTTCGTATATTGTAAGGGCAATCCGTCATAATACAAGGCTTCGTTCTGCGCCATGGCATAAGTGTAGGCATCTGACATTTCCGGTGTGTTTATCGGAAGCTCAAAACCATGACGATAATTCACATCAATATCAAATGAATTATACACACCTCGCTTCGTATTAATCAGGATAACACCATTAGCTCCTCTGGCCCCCCACAACGCCGTAGCCGCACCATCTTTCAGTACTTGCACAGACTCTATTTCTTCGAGAGTCATATTCGTCAGCCCGCGCTGAAAACCGTCTACCAATACCAAAGGAGAACCACCGCTTAATCCGCCACGACCGCGAATATTCATTCCCGCATTTGCATTCCAGCCTGTATTCTGCGTCAGATGAAGTCCAGACAGCAATCCAAAAAACGCATTATTTACCCGGCTGGGAGAAGTTGCATTTTTCTCCAGGAAATCAGCATAAATAGCGGTTGCCGATTGCGTCTGAGTTTCTTCCGTACGTTTCAGAAAACCCATGTCAACGGTTGCGTCCCGCTTTGAATCAAGCGTTATATTCATTGCATTGCCGGTGACCCGAACGCGTTTCATTACCACATCCGCATAATTCAGCTCTATAAAATCACCTTCTTCCAATACCAGTGAAAAGGCTCCACTATTGTCGGTTACACTATTATTCCTAAACTCACCGACTTTCGATACTTTTACGCCTGAAAGCGGTTTTCCGGAAGGGTCTTTCACAATGCCGTTCACCGTATCCTGCGCCATTACGCCCAGTGAAAAAGTCAACGCCAAACCTATCGTATATAAAAACTTATTCATATTCATATCATTTAATTAATCTTATTCCCAGCCGGGGTTCTGAATCAATCCATATTTCATATTGATTTCCGTCACAGGAAATGGCAATAAATACCAATATTCATTCCAGTAATACTTGATATCCTCACGTACACTCACTTTATACTCAAAATTTTTGCCCACTTTGGTCGTCTCAAGCGTTTCCATCGGACGCGTCGCCCATTCGGCTCCTTTCTTGTGACGGATCATATCAAAATAGCGCATATCTTCCTGACCGAATTCACGGGCACGTTCATCCAACAGATAATCTAAAAGAGCATCGCCTTGTGACACCTCTGAATCCGTTACAGGCGGCAATCCGGCCCGAGTATGTACCAGATTGAGATAATCATAAGCCGTCATGCCAAATTCATCTGCCGTACCGGCCTGGCCTAATTGGTTCATAACTTCAGCCATCCCCAAATAAATCTCGGGCATACGAATTAAAGGACAGGAATAAGGTTTGTTATAACATTCATTATTCTTAGAACCGGCGCTATTGTTGTTCGCATCACGAATAAACTTTCGGAAACCATAGCCGTACTGACACTTCTGTCCAACAGAACTTCCTGTTCCGAATCCTTCACGTCCCCCTATATACACCTCAGCCTTACGACCTTCCCATTTATCACCATTTACTACCAGATTTTCATACAAACGTATATCTCTGGTAGGTTTTCCATTGGTATCAAAGAAAGGATTTGAACGGTGTTCCGGATTGTCCCAATCAAAATCAGAACCATCCTTTTTCCATTGGAACATATCCGCATAATTTCCACGTGGCGCTCCATATCCACTTTGATACATACGGAACGGCTTAGTACCACCGGTACCATACACTCCCCAACGGAAAGAAGGCATTATCACCTCTTGATTACCTTTGGTAAAGTAACCGTTTATATAATTTGTACGGGGATCGGCATCAGTATTCTCTATCCGGTAATAGTCACTGTTGGACTTATTCATGCGTAGAAATTCTCTTCCGGCTTCCAGAGCAGCCGTCCAGCGGCTCTCCTGATAATCTCCATACCATGTAAGACGTTCCGCAGAAGCCTGTCCGTCATAATATGCTTCCGTATTATTGAACAAAGGACTGGCAACAAACAAAAGCAGACGGAACTTCAAAGCTTTGGCGACAGCTGCCGTCATGTGTCCATACTCATCTGCTGAAGTGTACCATGGCAAATCCGCAGCAGCCTCATCCAATAATGCAACTGTTTTATCTACCGTTTCCTCCAAAGTCATACGGGGAAACTGAAACATATCATCCGCAGTATATGCACACTCTATCCAAGGCATACCGCCATAAAAACGAATCATCTGAACATAATGATAGCCTATGACAACTTTCGCTTCCGCTTTACGAATACGTTTTTCATCATCACTCATATCCGGTACCCGATCTACATTTTCTATGTAAACATAAGATTTCCGGATACCATAAGTAGGATCTCCCGTTACTTCTTTATGAGCCAATTGAAAAGGGAAATTTGCTGCAGAAGAAGCTGCACTCATCGCTCCCGTAGACCATGAACAAAAGGTAGTATATCCCAAATCAGTATATGCGTCTAAAATTATTCCATTCGGATGACATCCATTCAAAGTCGGCAAAAAATCTCCTAAACTTTTATAGAATTGATTCATAGCCTGGTCCGCATACTTTTTAGAGGCAAACACAGTATCAATAGGGACCTCATCGCTATTAGGTTTTTCCAAGAAATTATCGCCAAACTTCAAATCTTCACACCCGATAGCCAAACTTGCCAATAATCCTAAAGATAATAATATTCTTATTTTCATAAACAACTATTTTAAAAAGTTACATTTACACCTAAACTGAAGATTTTCATAATCGGATAGGTATTATCGTCACGTGTCAATTCACCTTCAGGATCGAATATCTTTAGTTTATCAAAGGTCAATAAGTTATACCCGGTAAACTGAACTGACAATTTTGAAGCACCGATCAATATTTTCTGGCTGGTGATATTATAGCCAACCGTCAAGTTCTTCAGCTTTATATAAGAGGCGTCTTTCAACCATACACGCGATGTAGCCAAATTTTCCGTACTTGATATGGACAAACGAGGATATTCTGCTGTCGCTGCAGTCTCAGGCGTCCAACGCCCGTCAGCCATGTACTGATACAGTACTTGGCCTTGCCAAAACGGCCGCATATACGCATTACTCATAAGCATATCACATTGCGCTACTCCCGTCCAATTCATCAGAATCAATCACATTGTCACCATTCAAGTCAGCACATTTGACATCACCCGGTTTTTTATTGCTCTGAGGCTGCGGCAAGTCAGCACGTAAAGTGCCATCTGCATTAAAATCATCAACATCATAAAATCCCTGTGCAACATAACCAAAACGAGCTCCGACTTCATTGCCTGTACGCCACATATAAGGCTCATTAGGTTCTACTTCATCCTGAAAAATAATTTTATTTTTCGAATAGGAAATATTACCGTTAATGTAATAAGAAAAGTCCTTGATACGGTCGCTCCATTTCAAATCTATTTCATAACCATGATTGTTTACCTTACCTATGTTAACAGGTTTAAGCAAACCGTTCATTGATATTAAAGAAGGTATGGAAGTGCGTAACATCAAAATGTCACGGCGATTTTCACGGAAGTAATCAGCCGTCAATTTCAAACGATCGTCAAAAAAGTAAGCGTCAATACCATAATTTTGCTTGAGGGCCGTTTCCCAAGTAACATTGGGATTTCCCAATGCCAATTCTCTGGCAGCAGCCATATAAGCAGTGTTTGTCATTCCGAATATATATCCATTCTTATCACTGTAGGATTGTTGTAACCAATCGGAATCATTAATAGAATAGGAATCCGGTAAATACAAGAAACGATTACTGGACATATTATCATTACCAACCAAACCGACAGAACCGCGTATTTTAAGATATGTCAAAAACTTATTTTTGGGGAAGAAATCTTCTTCTGTTATAATATAACCTATTGAACCTGCCGGGAAAGTACCAAAACGTTTGTCCGGCGCAAAATTTTCGGAACCATTATAGCCGATATTGAATTCAGCCATATATTTTGATTTATAATCATAAGTCACACGACCTACCAAACCGACATAGGCTGTAGGAACATCTGCAAATTGTTTGGGGTAGTATTTCTTACTCTGATTATAGAGTAGCAAAGCACCGACACTGTGGTCTCCAAACTCTCGGTTGTAACGGATACTTGCTTCCGCATACCAGTCTCGGGCACGCGATTTACTTCCTTCACCATAAGTTTTCATCATATTCTGCCCGGTTATACGATAGACTACCGTTTTATCAAAAGCAGGATCGTCTTTTGCAAGATTAGAGCCATCGACTTCCGACTTATAATAGGGGGTATAAGTTTCAATATGTCCTCTAACTGTCTTAACATACGAATAATCCGTATTATATGAACCTTTTAAATCAATTGAAAGCCCTTTTGTGATAAAATCCAGCTTTTGGGTCAGATTCAAGTCAAAATTCATTTTATTTGACACTTTCCGATCGTAACCATAGCCATAAAATCTGTCAAGAACTTGATTATCCATCTCAATGCCAGGGAAACGAGTAGATTGTATCATCATCTTTTTCCCGTCAATAACGCCGGGGGAAGAGAAAGGCTGCGTCCAAGTCAGCTGCTTCCAGATATCCCCGCTTTTACCCGGATCACGTTGATTACCCACAATACCACCCATATTAAACTTTAAAGTAGTAGTACGAGTTAAATTTACATCCAAATTGGCCCGATAGTTATATCTGGTATAATTGTAGTTATTGTTGTAATCCAGCCCTTCCATCTTCTTGAACAAACCAT
>OLZE01001428.1_pt1 | contig 11953 bp, 10 predicted proteins | sample 1674091 | NCBI WGS metagenome assembly OLZE01 (sample SAMEA103958143, study PRJEB25191) | human gut metagenome | biome: human-associated habitat [ENVO:00009003]; feature: intestine environment [ENVO:2100002]; material: feces | place: Germany | collected 2013/2015
TCGGCATTCCTGCTGAACCGCTCTTCCGATCTTCCGTCTGTTTGCGTCAAAAGGCAGACAGTCCGTCGTCCTGAAAGTCCCGCGTCAAGCCTGAGGCCCGTTTTGAGAGGAGGCGTTGAGCGAAGCCGGAATTTCCACGGTGAAGGTCGAGCCTTCGCCGAGCCGGCTTTCGATGTGCATTGTGGCGTTGAGATGAATGAGCACGTGCTTGACGATGGCTAACCCCAGACCGGTGCCGCCTGTGTCGCGTGAACGTGATTTGTCAACGCGGTAGAAGCGTTCTGTCAGTCTCGGAATGTCTTTTTCGGCAATGCCGATGCCGTTGTCGGTGACGCTTATAGCAATGGCGCCGTTTCCCTTGATTCTACCCGTCAGCTTGATGGTGCCGCCTGAAGGTGAATAACGCACGGCGTTGGTCATGAGGTTGACGACGGCGCTGCGAAGTTCATCGGGCCAGCCGTGTACGGATATGCCGGCGTCAATGTCGGTTTCCACCGTGTGCGTCTTGACGGCCATGACGCGAATCTCTTCGGCAATTGTGCTGAGCATGGCCGAGAGGTTGATGATTTCGGACGGCTTGGTCTGTTCTTCGTTTTCAAGGCGCGAAAGCGTGAGCAGATCGTTGATGAGTCGCTGCATGCGGCCGGCCTGCTCGCGCATGAGCTGCAGGTGAGATGCCTGAAGCTCGAGTTTGGTCGGGACCTTTTCGTCAATGCCGTGCAGGGCCATGTCGAGAAAACCCGAGAGCACCGTAAGCGGTGTTCTCAGTTCGTGCGAGACGTTGGCAACGAAGTCGCGCCGCATCGCGTCGAGTCGTTCCTGTTCGGTCACGTCGCGGGCAATCAGGATGCGCGTTTTGCGATCGACATCAACGAGGCGGATTTCGTGGGCCGTATTTGGTGTTTTGGTTCGCAGGATGTAAGAAGAGGCAAAGTTGCCGGACTTGATGTAGTTCTGTAGCCCTTCGTCGGAAATGAAGGCAAGAAGGTGGCGACCGACGTCGTCTTCACCCTGTATGCCGAAGATTTTTTCGGCGACATCGTTGCACCACGTCACCGACCAGTCGGATTTCACAAGTACGATGCCTTCGGGCAATGCGGCAAGCGTCTTGCGGTAGCGTGCTTCACGTTCGGTCAAGCGCCGCGTGTTCTTTTCGAGCTGTCTGCGGCTCTTGGAAATGCGGTAGAAGATTTCACTCCAGATCCCCGAACGTACTGACGGCGTATCGGGAAGTCCCGGCTCTTCGAGCCATTGCGCGAGCAGCACGATGTAGTTGAGATGCATGAAGATCTCAAGAAAAAGCCCGAGAATCAACAGGCCGAAGCCCCAGATGGGATCGGCAAGTCCCGCAATGCCCAGACAGAGGCAGCAGAGCAGGATGAGCCGGAATATGACCGGCGCCATTAGTTTCAGACGCTTAACCATGGCGAAATCACTTTCAGACGGCGTCGTTGGCGCGGTAACCCAGACCGCGGACGGTTTCGACCAGAGAGGCCGCAGCTGTGCCTGCTAGTTGCTTGCGCAGGCGAAGAATATGAACGTCGACGGTGCGCTCGTCGAGCTCGGTTGAGTCGTCCCATACTCGCGACAGGAGCTGAGCCCGCGAATAGACGCGACCAGGCGACGAGGCGAGCACCAGCAACATCTTGAATTCGATCACGCCGAGCTTGATTGGTTCTCCTTCGACCTTGGCCGAGAAGCGGGCTTCGTTGATAGTAAGCGGCCCGCAGGTGACTGTTTTTTCGGCTTCCGTTCCGCCGCGACGCAAAACGGCGCGCATGCGAGCGATGAGTTCGCGCGGCGAGAAGGGCTTGACGACGTAGTCGTCGGCGCCGGCATCAAGTCCCGCGACCTTGTCGCTTTCGGTGCCGCGGGCTGTGAGCATGATCACAGGTACGGCGGCGTAGCGCTCGTCGCGCTTGAGTTTATCGAGCCACTGCAGGCCCGAAAGATCGGGAAGCATCCAGTCCAGAAGGATCAGGTGGACGCGGTTTTGGGAAAGAAGGTCACTAGCTTCCTTAACGCTGCCGGCGCGCAGCACGGCGTAGCCGGATGATTCGCAGGCAAAGCCGATCAGTTCTCGGATTGCCGGTTCGTCTTCAACAACAAGAATGGTCTCAGCCATGGTCAATTGGTTCCTAAGGCGCGCTCGCGCGCGCATGTGCGTATGTTTGTTTTTGTGTGCGTATGTCGACGGATGTTTTCTTCAGAAGAAAATTATGTCGGATTCGTGACAAAGCCGTGACAAGAACGAAAAATTCGCGAAATCGGCATAAAACAAAAGAGATTCGCGCTGTATCAAGTGCTGTAAGTACGTATCAGAGTTGCGCTAACGCAAAAGAAAGGCTATTTGATTTCTCCTATGGCAAAAAAATCCGTTTTTTGTGAAATTCTGAAATTCCTCTGTAAAAACAAAGGGTTGCACTTTTGTATAGTAGTTTCTAGGCATTGACTTGAGACAAAAGTAAGGGTTTATACCGAACTCGCGATCGCCTTCTTCGGTCTAAATTAAGCACTGAGACGTTGAAACAGTTTGTTTCAACGCTGCAGTGCGTGACGTGTGGACTTTGGACGCAACCAGGGGCTGCCCGTTCTCAGCGAAGAAAAATTTCAAATGGAGAGCTGTTATGGCAGATAAGAAATCCTCCGTATGGACCAGCTTGCCGATGCAGATGATGTTCGGTCTGGTGCTGGGTGTGGTTGTCGGTGCGTTTACCAACCCCGAATTCGCGCAGACCTGGTTCCGTCCGCTGGGCGACTTGTTCATTCGTTTGATCCGCATGGTGGTCGTTCCCCTGGTGTTCGCCACCCTGGTTGCCGGTGCCGCCGGCATTAGTGACGTTTCGAAGCTCGGCCGCGTTGCCGTTCGTACGTTGGTGCTCTTCATGGTCACGTCGGCCATCTCTGTGGTGTTCGGTCTCGTGATCGCCAACCTGATTGACCCGGGCGTGGGTGTGACGCTTTCGACCGAAGGCCTGAAGGCCGCTCAGGTCAATGCTCCGAGCTTTGTGAAGACGTTGCTTGAAATCGTCCCGATCAATCCGATGGAAGCCTTTGCCAAGGGCTCGATCCTTCAGATCATCTTCTTTGCCATCTGTTCGGTTTCTGCCTGAACGCGATGGGAGAGAAGGGGCGTGCGATGTACGAGTTCTTTGACGTCATGGGCCACATCATGATCCGCATGACCAACATCGTGATGCGCTACGCTCCGATCGGTGTGTTCGGTTTGATGGCCGCCGTCGTCGCTCAGCACGGTATCGCCGTTCTTCTGCCGTTGGGCAAGCTCATCCTCGCGAGCTTCATTGCTACGGCTCTGTTGGTCATCATCATCTACATCCCGTGGGTTAAGTTCTGGATCCGTATCCCGCTTGGCCAGTACTTCAAGGGTATTTTCGAACCCTGGCTTATCGCATTCACGACCTGCTCGTCGGCCGCCGCTATGGCTGCTAACCTCGTTGCTTCCCGTCGTCTGGGTGCTACCAACGCCATTGCTTCGTTTGCTGTGCCGCTGGGCAACACGATCAACATGAACGGTACCGCCGTCTACATGGGTGTGACTGCAGTGTTCGCCGCTCAGATTTACGGTCTGCCGCTTACCTTCTCGGATCAGGTGATTGTGGTTCTGACGGGTGTTCTCGCCGCTATCGGTACCGCCGGTGTTCCGGGCGCTGGCCTGATCATGTCGACTCTGGTCTTCACGCAGATTGGCATCCCGCTGGAAGTCGTTGCTCTGATTGCCGGCGTGGACCGTGTCCTTGACATGATCCGTACGTCCATTAACGTGGTCGGCGACTCGACGACCGCTCTGGCAGTCTCTCGTATGGAAGGTGAACTCGGCTCCGAACCCTTCGACGAAGAAGAAGTGAAGTAATCGCGTTCGGTCAGCCGCTCGGGCTCCCAAAGTCGGGAGCCCGGCAATCTCAAGGTCCGTGGGTTCATTGCGACTCGCGGCCTTTTTTCTTGTCCGGAGAGATTTGGACAATCAGGCAAAAACTTGAGCTTTTCAGGTGGTTGACTGAATTTGGGGTGCGCTATTCTCACCGTGCAACTAGGCCGGAATGCCGGCGTTATGAATTTTCTGTGAGGTGTTGACCATGCATTCCTTTGAACTTTATATGCCCACGCGTCTTGTCTACGGTGCCGACAGCATCGAGAAGCTGGCAGCAGCTGCCGCTCCCTACGGCAAACGAGCGCTGATCACCTACGGCGGCGGCAGTGTGGTTCGTAGCGGCCTGCTTGACCGTGTCAAGAAGGCGCTGACCGGTTTTGAAGTGGTGGAGTTCTCCGGCATCGAACCCAATCCTCGCGTGACCTCTGTCAACGCCGCAGCCAAACTGGCCCGTGAACAGAAGGCCGACTTTATTGTGGCCGTGGGCGGCGGCTCTGTGATTGACGCTTCCAAGGCAATTGCCGCGGCCGTCAAGTACGATGGCGACGCCTGGGATCTTGTTAAGGATGGCAGCCTAATCAAGGACGCTCTGCCGCTCTTTTCGGTGCTCACGCTCGCGGCAACCGGCAGCGAATACGATGCGCCGGGTGTGATCAGCAATATGGACACCAACGAAAAGCAGGCGATATCTTCTCCGTTGCTTTTTCCGAAGGCTTCTTTCTGCGATCCGTCTGTCAGCGCAAGCGTTCCGGCATGGCACACCGCTGCGGGTGCCGCCGACATCATGTCGCACACGTTTGAGCAGTATCTGGTAATCGAAGGCAACGACGTCAGCGACGGTTTCTGCGAAACGATTCTCAAGACCGTGATCAAGAACGCACCGATTTGCATCAAGGACCCGACCAATCTCGAGGCACGCTCCGCAATGATGCTCGCGAGTTCCTTCGGCTGTTGTGGTCTGCTTGCGATCGGAAATATGCCTTCACCGTGGCCGTGCCACGCTATTGAACACGAAATTTCGGCCTGGCATGACATCACGCACGGCGTGGGTTTGGCAATCATTACGCCGCACTGGATGCGCTACAGCCTGAACGAAAAGACGGCGCCCCGCTTTGCGCAGTATGCCGTTAACGTTTGGGGCATGGATCCCAAGGGCGATGTGATGGAGTTAGCTAATGCTGCCATTGATAAAACCGCTGAGTTCTTTGCGTCCATCGGTATTCCGCAGCGACTGAGCGAAGTGGGTGTGGATGATTCGCATTTTGAAGCGATGGCTGATCACATTCCGACGTGCTGGTGGCCGTTGTCCGGTGCTTTGCGTCCGATCGACAAGGCCGGCGTGATCGAGATTCTGCGAGCTTCGCTCTGATCTGAGCCAATCCAAACAAAGCGGCCCGGGAGGAAAGTTATCTCTCGGGCCGTTTGTCTGCGAGGTGCCGGACAGACACCTCGCGGGATGACGATGCGCAATTAGCGACGGATCAGCAGGATGGGAACGTCGCCCTGAGCTGCGATACGAGTAGCGGTCGAGCCCATCACTGCGCTCTTAAAGCGTCCGTAGCCGTGGCTGCCCATCACCACCAGGTCGAGCTTCTTTTTCTTCGCAAATGCAGCGATTTCGTCGCCCGGGTTGCCCACGAGGCAAACTTCCTTGGGCGTGAGACCGGCCTTGGCTAGAATCGGACGGATCGGGTCGACAGCTTCGCCAAACTCCTTCTTCTGCAGTTCGAGCACTTCGCTTTCGGACAGTGCCGGAAGTGCCATGCCTGCCATGTCGGGCATCACAGCGCCGGCGTAGTCACTGGCGACGTTGATCAGATAGAACGAGGCGCCTTCACCGAAGAGTTCCTTGTGACGCACGAGGTACTTGACTGCAGCCACGCCGAACTTGGAACCGTCAACGGCGATGCCTACGCGCATGGCGTCCGTTTCGGGAACGGCCTTGTTGCGCACGATCAAAATCGGGTTCTTGGTACGGGCGAGAACACCGTTGGTCACAGAACCAAGGAAGAGACCTGCAAGAGCGGTGCGGCCGCGAGAGCCCATGATCACCAGATCGGCATCAAGGCGCACAGCCTCTTCTGCGATCTTTTCGGACGGATCGCCTACCATGAAAGCTTCGGTCACCGTGATGTGCTTGTCGGCCAGGAACTTGCGAGCCGGTTCAAAAATCTTTTCCGCTTCTTCTTCGTAGTAGCGTGTGAGCGAATCCTTACCGACCAGGCGTGCGGCACGGGCGGGCAGAGGATCAAGCACGACCAGAAGTTCAATTTCGGGGGTCTGACCCAGAAGAGACGTGCGGGAGGCTACAAAGGACAGAGAGTTTTCGCTGTAGCTGCTGCCGTCGATAGGAACGAGAATTTTCATACGTCTATTTCCTTTGTTCTTTCTTGAGTGCGGCGCCCGAAAAGCGTCGAGCTCACTCACTAAATGAAGAAAAAACCGAAACGGTTTGGCGCGGACTGTGGTTGCTCGCTCACCAAAATACCTTCTTCGATCATAGCGCAGTTATAAACGGATGCGGCGGCGAATATGGTGTTTTTTCCGGCTGCCGCGGTTATAACCGCGCGATTTACGGGTTACTACTTGCGAATGAGCATCACCGGTACTTCGCCCTTGGCCAGAAGTCTCATGGCAGTTGACCCGAGAACGGCACTCTTGAAGCGGCCGTAGCCGTGGGTGCCCATCACCATCAGATTGAGCTTCTTTTTCTTGGCGACTTTGGCAAGTACGTCACCCGGCGTGCCTTCGACGCAAACCTTCTCATATTCGATGCCGGCCTTGTCAAGCATCGGTACGATATCTTCGGTGGCTTCGCGGTATGTCTCTTCCTTAATGGCCTCCAGATCCGTGCCTTTGAGCGGCTGCGGCGCACCGGTGGAGACGCCTGCAAGAAGCGTGAGACTGATGTCGCTTGTGACGTGAATCAGATAGAACTTGGAGTCCTTTCCGAAGAAGTCGAGATTGCTGAGTATGTATCGCACGACGGCTTTGCTCTGCGGCGAGCCATCAACGGCGATGCCCACACGCATGCCGTCCTTTTTCGGAATCAGGTCGGAGCGAACGATCAACATCGGCACCTTGGTGCGGGCGAGCACGCCGCGCGTGACGGAGCCGAGGAAAAGCCCCTTGAGGCTCGAGCGGCCGCGCGACCCCATGACCACGAGGTCAGGTTTGGTGCGATCGACTTCGTCGGCGATACCCTCGGACGGATCGCCGACGACGTAGACTTCCTCAACAGGAAGGTCTTTGCCTTTGAGGAACTTGCGGATGGGCTTGAAGATCTTTTCAGAACAATCCTTGTAATAGCCCTCAAGTGTTTCACGCTCGATAAAGCGCAGGGCACCGGCCGGAATCTGCGGCACGACGGAGAGCATTTCGATTTCGGGCGAGCCAGCAAGGAAGCCTTCACGCGAAGCAAGGAATTCAAGTGCGTGGTCGGTATAGATGCTACCGTCAACGGCAATCAGGATTTTCATAAGCACCCCTTCTCAAGCGTCGGGGCTTATTGGCTGCAGCTCGTTTTGAGAAACAAACTCGAAACAGTGATAGCCGCGCCGGATAGCCTCATCGTGACGCCTTCTGTCGAGTTGATAAGCGAAAAGTTTTTTCTTTTTCTACTTCGATATTAGCGCATCACGCGGGTTTTGCAAGCAAAGAGAAAAGAATTTGAAGACGGGCCGAATCTGCGCAACAAATGAAGTTTGATATGGAACTCGGCCTCCTCCTGGAAAGCCCGACAGAGAGCGGATTGGTCGGGAGGAAAAAAAGACGGCGGGCAGCGCCGAAACGACAACGCTGCCCGCATGAAAGGACGGTTAGTTTCTGAGACTGTGAATCGGAGCCGGGATGCGACCGCCGAAGTCAATGAACTTCTGCGAGTCACCGCCCGGAACACGAATGATGGAAGCTTCGCCGAGAAGGCCGCCGAACACCGCAACGTCACCCACTGTTTTGCCCGGCACCGGGATGATGCGCACGGCTGTGGTCTTGCTGTTGATCATGCCGATGGCGGCTTCGTCGGCAATCATGGCCGAGATGGTTTCGGCAGGCGTATCGCCCGGGATGGCGATCATGTCAAGCCCCACCGAGCACACGCAGGTCATGGCTTCGAGTTTTTCCATCGTGAGAGCGCCGGAGCGGGCAGCCGCTTCAATGGCACTGTCTTCGCTTACCGGAATGAAGGCACCCGACAGGCCGCCGACGTGGCTTGATGCAAACACGCCGCCTTTTTTCACGGCGTCGTTGAGCATGGCGAGGATGGCCGTTGACCCCGGAGCGCCGATCGAAGACAGCCCCAGCGTCTGGAAGATTTCACCGACGCTGTCGCCGACGGCAGGCGTCGGAGCCAACGAGAGATCGGCAACGCCGAAGGGAATGTCCATGGCCTTGGCAACGCCGCGGCCGATCAGTTCGCCCACACGCGTCACTTTGTAGGCGGTGTGCTTGATGACTTCGGCGATTTCTGAAAGGGTGAGCTTGCGTCCCGACTCTTCAATGGCGCGCTGCAGGGCTTTGTTGACAACACCGGGGCCCGAGACGCCGACGTCGATCACCACATCGGGTTCGCCTACACCGAGATAGGCGCCCGCCATAAACGGCACGTCCTGAGGAATGTTGCAGAACACCACAAGCTTGGCGCAGCCGATGCCGTCTCGGTCGGCCGTTGCATTGGCCGTTTCCACGATTTTTTGGCCCATGAGGCTTACGGCATCCATGTTGATGCCGCTCTTGGTCGAGCCCACATTGATCGAAGAGCAGATGCGATCGGTTGTGGCCAAGGCTTCAGGCAGTGCATTGATGAGATTGCGCTCGCCCGGCGTCATGCCTTTTTCCACCAGTGCGCCGAAGCCTCCGACGAAGTCCACGCCGACTTCTTTGGCGCATTCGTCGAGGATGCGGCAGACGCGCACCATCTGATCGGTCGAAAAGCCTGCGCAAACCGTGCCGATGGCCGAGACGGCGATGCGCTTGTTGACGACGGGAATACCGTAGCGGTCGCCCACGCCGTTGCAGGTTTCCACCAGACGTTTGGCGTACTTGAGGATCTTGCTGCGCACTTTAAGTTCGAAGACGTCGAAATCGTGGCTCGCGCAGTCGAAGAGATTGATGCCGAGCGTCACCGTGCGCACATCGAGATGCTCGCTGCGAAGCATATTGATAGTCGAAAGGACCTCGCGTTCAGTCAGCATGTTTGTTTGGCTCCGTTTTGAAATTCGAAAAAAATGCGATCGCCTCAGATGACGGTGACGCGATGGACGGCTTCAAAGATGTCTCGGTGTTGCATGGTAAGCGACAGGCCGAGCGACTTGGCGCGCTCCAGAAGCACGCGATGCAGGCTGCGCGTATCGAGATCCGTGGGGATGGAGACTTCAAAGACCTGCATGGAGCTTCCTTCGCCGATCGGGAAGGCTCGCATCGAGGAAATGTTGATCTGTTGCGCGCCGAAGATATGAGAGAAGGTCGCGACGATGTCGTTTCGGTCCGGCCCGTAGACAGAGATCACGAAAGGTTCACTCGGCACCGGTTCGCCCGAAGGCTCTTCGTAGTCGCGCGTGACGATGGTCAAGCGCATCTTTTTGAGGGCGACGGCCTTTTCGATTTCCGCGTTGAGCGTTTCGTTGGAGAGTTCCTGCGGCTTATCCACAAGGTAGATACCGGCAAATTGTTCGTGCAGGGTCGATTGGGTCATTTCGCGGATATTGCAGCCCAGACGAGTGATCACTGAAGAGACGCACGCAATGACGCCGGGTTGATCCAGGCCGATGACGGCCACTACAACCTCATGGTTAGACATGAAAGATGCTCCTAAAAAGAGATGAGGAGAGCGAAAGCCTTCCGTGCGGGAAGACTCTGGCAGGGTGATGCAGTCAGGATACCACAGGCTGGCAAAGGCAAACGCCGCACCTCGGTGCAGTGCGAGGAAATCAGGAGGTTTGCAAACGAGCAAAAACAGCCAAAGCGTTGTGTGTGCTCAGGGTGGCGGCCTCGTCAAGGGGGAGGCTGCGGATTTGCGCGGCGGCTTCAAGCACTTCGAAAAGATCGACGGCGCGGGCAATTTGAGCACCTTGCGCGCGGCGGTTTGCCGTGAGCATAAAGGGCGCATCGGTTTCCAACACGAAGGCGTCTTCGGGGAGTCTGGCAAACACTTCGCGAATGCGTTTGGAGCCTGGATAAGTCAAAGAAGGGCCGAAACCGAGCTTAAAACCCTTGGCGAGAGCCTGTCGCGCCTGTTCGTAGGAGCCCGCAAACGCGTGAAGTACGCCAGTAACCGCCGAATGTTTCAAAAGCGGTAAAACATGCTGTAGCGCTTTGCGGCTGTGTACGCTCACGGGCAGCCCGGCCTTTGCAGCAATCGCGAGCATGTGCTCGAAAAGTTCCAATTGTGAGTCAAGCGGCAGAGCGCAGGCTTGCGGATAGAGGTCAATGCCGATTTCTCCCACGGCACACAAAAAGGGATCTTTTTGCGCCTCAGAAATCGCTACTTCAAGGGATCGAACTTCTTGCGCGACCTGTTCGGGGGTTTGGAGAAGCAAAGGATGAATGCCCAGCGCATAGCCGAACCGCAGTTTGCAGGCTGTGCGTTGCACGTCCTCAAAGTCGCTCGAGTGCGTGGCGCAGACTAGCGCCTGCACCAGTCCCCGCTTTCGTGCCTGCAAAATGTCGTCACTCGCCAAGGACGATTCGGCGAAGTGACAGTGCGTGTCGATAAGCGGGAACATGTCGGATTGCCTGCAAAATTAAACGCCGGAGACTTCTTCGATGACGCCGGCGGCCAGACGCAGCACCCGATCGCAACGCGAGGCAATTTGCAGATCGTGCGTGACGATGACAACGGCCGTGCCTTTTGCCTTGGCGGTCTTGACCAGACAGTCGAATACTTCAAGAGCGGTGTCTTGATCGAGATTGCCGGTGGGTTCATCGGCAAGAATACAGGAGGGGTCGGCAACCATTGCGCGCGCAATGGCGGTGCGCTGGCGTTCGCCGCCCGAGAGTTGGCTCGGAAGATGTGTAAGGCGCTCCGAAAGCCCCAGCACTTCGAGTGCGGCTTTAGCTTTGGCAAGCGCTTGCTCTTTGGGCGTGCGCCGAATCAAGAGCGGCATGGCTGCGTTTTCAAGCGCTGAGAATTCCGGCAGAAGGTGATGGAATTGATACACGAAGCCCAGCGAGTGGTTACGCATGTCGCCGAGTGCCTTGTCCGAAAGTGTTCCGATGTCCTGCCCGCATATGAGAACGCGCCCGCTGTCGGGCACATCCAGGCCTCCCAGAATGTGCAGCAGGGTCGACTTGCCCGAACCGGATGCGCCGACGATGGCGAGTATCTCGCCGGGGGCCGCCGCAAACGTCACGCCGGAAAGAACGTCAATGGAGTGTCCCGTACCGTCGGAAAAGCGTTTGCAGACGGCTTGAGCTTCAATAGCGTACTTATTCATAACGAAGCGCCTCGGCAGGACGCGTGCGGGCGGCACGCCAAGAGGGATAGAGCGTTGCAATCAGACTCATGGCAAAACTCAGAACGGCAATGGGAACAATGTCGCTTGCGCGCGGGTCAGATGGCATGGAACTGATGAAGTAAATTTCCTTGGGCAGGAATTCGACGCCGAGGATGCCTTCGATAAATGGCACGATGACGTCCAGATTGCAGGCGATCAAGAGCCCCAGACTGACGCCGACGGCAACACCCGTAAAGCCCACGATGCTGCCCTGAATCATGAAAATGCGCATGATTGAGCCGGGACTTGCTCCGAGTGTGCGCAAAATGGCAATGTCGGACTGCTTTTCCGTCACTGTCATCACCAGCGTCGATACCAGTCCGAAAGCGCCCACCAACACGATCAAAAAGAGAATGATCGACATCATGGTCTTTTCCACCTGAACGGCGGCAAACCAGGTGCGGTTTTGCATTGTCCAATCGGTGGCGTACCAACCTGAGGGCAAATGTTGACGGATGGAGCGCACGACGGCCGGAGCTTCGTTCATGTCGGAAAGTTTCAGACGTATGCCGGTGGCTCCGCCCGTACGAAAGAGCGTAGCGGCGTCTTTGACGTTTATGACGCACAAAGT
>OLZE01001434.1_pt1 | contig 11853 bp, 10 predicted proteins | sample 1674091 | NCBI WGS metagenome assembly OLZE01 (sample SAMEA103958143, study PRJEB25191) | human gut metagenome | biome: human-associated habitat [ENVO:00009003]; feature: intestine environment [ENVO:2100002]; material: feces | place: Germany | collected 2013/2015
AGGCCGAAAATAAGGACCGGGTCGAGGGCGATGTTGGTCACGCAGCCGGTGATCAGCGCCACCATGGCAACGTTCATCCGGCCCACGGACTGGAAGATCTTCTCAAAGGCGAGGTCTGCCATGTTGACCAGCGAGAACAGGAACACGATGGTGGAGTAGGTCACGCCCATGTCCACCAGAGCGGGATCGGCAGTGAAGCGGCGCAGGAAGCCGGGCATAATGGCAATGCAGAGGACCATGCCCAGCACGCCGTGCAGCAGGGAAAACATCATGCCGTGGGTGGCGGCCCGGTTGGCGTTCTCGTGGTCACCTGCGCCGAGGTAGAGCGCGATCTGGGCATTGATGCCGATGCCGAAGCCGATGGCCACTGCATTGACAAAGTTCTGGATGGGAAACACCAGCGAAAGCGCCGTCATGGCCTGCTCACTGATCTGGGCCACAAAGAGGCTGTCCACGATGTTGTACAGGCTGTTTACCAGCATCGAGATGACGTTGGGCAGGGCCATGGAGAGCAGCAGCGGGAACACCGGTTTGGTTTTCATAAAAGTATCGCTCATTTTCATTGCTCCTGAGGGTCAGATTTGGATTTGAAGGCAAAGCAAAAGCCACACAATGGCTTTTGTACCATTGTGTGGCGAAAAGTTGCAGAATGCTGTAAAAATCCACACGATATTTTATTGGCTCAAAGATACCACATCACAGGGATACTTGTCAAGGACTTTTTTAAATAAAAGTATGACTTTTTGCGGTGGGCCCTTGCCCTTGACAAGGGGCGCGGCGGCGGTAAAATAAGAACAGAACGCACAAAAGGAGGATCTGCCATGAAATGGATGATCGCGTCAGACCTGCACGGGTCGGCTTACTACTGCCGCAAAATGCTGGAGGCCTTTGAGCGGGAGGGAGCCGACCGGCTGTTCCTGTTGGGCGACCTGCTCTACCACGGCCCCCGCAACGACCTGCCCCGAGAGTACGCCCCCAAGGAGGTCATCCCCCTGCTGAACGGGAAAAAGGAGAAGCTGCTCTGCGTGCGGGGCAACTGTGATGCCGAGGTGGACCAAATGGTGCTAGAATTCCCCGTGATGGCCGATTATGCGGTGCTTCCGGTGGGGCAGCGACTCATTTATGCGACCCACGGGCATATCTATCATGTGAAAAATCTGCCGCCGCTGGCCCCGGGAGATGTGCTGCTGCATGGGCACACCCATGTTCCGGCCTGGACAGAGTTCGGGCAGGGAAATCTTTACCTGAATCCGGGTTCTGTGAGCATCCCCAAGGAGAACAGCCCCCACAGCTACATGACCCTGGAAGGAAACACGATGCAATGGAAAGAGCTGGAAAGTAGCGCTGTTTTCCATGAACTGACCCTTTGAAAAGTCCCCCGGCCGGTTTTGCGGGCAGCTTGAAATTTGCCCACCGGTATGGTATGATAAAACTGAAAACAGATCGGCAAAGTTCCGCAGAGCAGTGCTGTGCGGGGCAGGAGCCTTTTTGTTTCCACAATGAGTTAGCTAAAACTAACAAAATGACGAAAACAGCGGGCTGGACTTGTGCAGTTTGACAGGGGTGTCCGCAGATACAGTATGGAGGGAACAACAATGGTAGAAACGATCCTGAGGGTCGATGGCATGATGTGCGGTATGTGCGAGAGCCACATCAATGATGTGGTGCGCAAGACCGCCCGGGTGAACAAGGTGACTTCTTCCCACACCAAGGGTGAAACGGTCATCGTCTCGGAGCAGCCGGTGGATGTGGAGGCGCTGAAGGCTGCCATTGCCGAAACGGGCTACACCGTGACCGGCGTGCAGACCCGGCCCTATGAGAAAAAGGGCTTCTTCTCGTTCCTGAAAAAGTAACAGCCCGGTGTTTCTGGCCGGGCTGATCATGCAAAACAGGAGGTATCTCGTTATGAGGATCTTGGTGTACGGCGCAGGCGTTCAGGGCTGTCAGCTGGCCCACAGTCTGGCACAGAACAAGAAAAATGTGGTCACCCTGCTGGCCCGGGGCGAGTGGAAGGAGGTCATCGACCAGAAGGGCCTGACCATCCGCCACATGCTCCAGCGGAAAACAACGGTGGATCGGATGCAGACAACAGATGTGCTGGCCCCCGAGGATGTGTATGACCTTGTGTTTGTCACGGTGCAGGCCGGGCAGCTGGCCGATGTGCTGCCCATCCTCAAAGCAAACCGGAGCCAGTACTTCATCTTTGTGGGCAATGATCCCTATGCGCAGGAGATGCTGCAGGCCATGCAGCGCCCGGTGGATAAGATCGCCTTTGGCTTCCAGAACAATGCGGGCCGCCGGGAGCATGACCGGCTGGTCAGTGTGCACATGGGGATGGGAATGACCGTCGGCGGCGCAACCGCACCCCTGTCCGGCGCATTCCGCCTGCGGCTGCAGGCTGCCTTTGAGGGGACTCCTTACAAGCTGACCTATTACAGCGATATGGACGAGTGGCTCAAGAGCCACATCGCCTTTATCCTGCCCTGCGCCTATGCCTGCTATGCGGTGGATGGGGAACTTTCCCGCACCACAGTGGAACAGCGCAGGATGATCGTGGATGCCGCCTGGGAGTGCTGTGAGATGCTGAAAGCGGCAGGTGTTCCCGTGAACGATGCGGAGAACACCGACCGCTACCGCGAGGGCACCAAACAGCGGAAAAAGACCGAGCGGATGGTCTACTGGATGGCGCAGACGGTCGTTGGGAAGTGGTGCATTTCGGATCACGCCATGCGTGCGGTGAGCGAGATGCAGTATCTGGATGAAGCGTTTGCCGCCCTGCGCGCCACCACATTGGTGGAGATGACTGCCTGGGATGAACTGCGCAGATCCCTGCCTAGAAAGAAGTAAGAGCCGGAAAATGTCCGGAGCATGAGAAAAAGCCTGTCGGTTTTTGCGCTGACAGGCTTTTTTCTATTGGTTCAGTGCCCAGAAGGCGGCAAGCTGCTGCTCCAGCTCTGTGGTGCTGCGCAGGTATTGGAGCTGGTGCCAGTGGCGGGGGAACAGGCGGGTGTATTCGGCGCGGGCAAAGCGGTCATCCAGCAGAAGCACCACACCCCTGTCTTCCTGCGTGCGGATGACCCGGCCCGCCGCCTGCAGCACCTTGTTCATGCCCGGGAAGCGGTAGGCGTAGTCGAAACCGGTGCCGCTCGCCTCGTCATAGTAACGGCGCAGGATCTCCTGCCGGGGGTTCACCTGAGGCAGACCTACCCCCACGATGGCACACCCGATGAGCCGGTCGCCCACCAGATCCACGCCCTCGCCAAAGATGCCGCCCATGACCCCGAAGCCCAGCAGCGTTTTTGCGGGGCTTGGGCTGAACTGTTCCAGAAAGGCCGCCCGGGCCGCGTCGTCCAGACCGCTCTCCTGGGCCAGCGTTCCGATGTCCGGGTAACGGGCGGTGAAGTCCTCATATACCTGCCGCAGATAGGCGTAGCTGGGGAAAAAGGCCAGATAGTTGCCCACCTTGGCCCGGGCCAGTGCGGCCAGCGCATCCGAGACGGCCTGCACATTGGCCTCCCGGTCCCGGTAGCGGGTGGAGATGCCGGGCAGGCAGTAGAGCCCCAGATGTTCGGGCGGAAACGGGCTTTCCAGAGCCACGGCCCGGGCATCGGGACAGCCCAGCACGGAGCGATAGTAGCCCGGCGGGGTGAGTGTTGCGCTGAACAGTGCCGCGGCCCGCCCGGCGGCAAGGCTGGCATCCACAAAGGGGGCGGGGTCAAGGCAGAGCAGCTCCCATTCCAGCTCGCTGCCCCGGGCTGTCAGCTGGGTGACAAAATGCGCGTCGTACCGTTCTGCCGCCCGGGTGATATCCTGCAACGCAAAGTAGAGCTCGAGCAGCTGGGCGTGGGCATCGGCTTCCGGGTTGGCCTCCAGCCAGTCCTGCAGGGGGGCCTGCAGGCTGAACAGCAGCCGGAGCAGCTCCTTCGGCAGCTCTTGCAAAAAGACCGTGCCATCCTGCGCCAGCAAAGGCTCCGGCAGCGGGAAGACGGCTTCTGCCGGTTCAGTGTCCAGAAGGCTGGTCTGTTGGGTGAGATCCTCTGCCGGCGATTCGGTGGGCGCTGAACCCCGGCGGGGGGCCAGCTTCGTTACCGCCCGGCGCGCTTCCAGAAAGCCCTTGTCTGCCTTTGTCAACGCGGTTTTCAGTGCGCTTTTTCCTTTGCCGATGGCCCGTCTGGCATCGGTCAGGCTGCTCTTGCAGAACCGTGCCGAGTACATGGCTCTGGCCCGGTCCGGCAGGTTGTGAGCTTCGTCGATGAGAAAAATGTAGTCGCCCGCCGCATCGAAAAAGCGCCGCAGGTGCACGGTGGGGTCGAACAGATAATTGTAGTCTCCGATGACCACATCACACCACTCGCTCAGGTCCAGCCCCAGCTCAAAAGGACAGACCCTGTGCCGCCGGGCGGTCTCGGTCAGGGCGGCCCGGTCATAGGGGACGGCGCTGTCCAGCAGGTCGGCCAGCGCATCCTTCAGTCGCTCATAGTAGCCGTTGGCGTAGGGACAGGCTTCCGGCAGGCAGGCGGGACGGCCCTCAGCATCCTTGCACAGGCAGGCCTTCTCCTTGGCCGAAAGGGTCACGCTGCGCAGGAAAAGCGCCGGGTCTGCCGCCCGCAGACGGGCTAGTGCATCCTCAGCAGCGGCCTGTGTCGTGTTGCGGGCGGTCAGGTAGAAGATCTTTTCCCCCTTGCCCTCGCCCATGGCTTTCAGGGCAGGGAAGAGGGCACTCATCGTTTTGCCGATGCCGGTGGGTGCCTGGCAGAACAGCCGGGTACCGCCCTTCTGCTCTGCCTTGCCCGCAGCACAGGCGCGATAGATCTCCCCGGCAAGGGCACGCTGCCCGGGACGGTAGGCCGGAAACGGAAATTGCAGGGCCCCAAGGCTTCGGTTCCGGGCTTCCACCCAGTCCAGCTGCCGCCGTGCCCAGGGAAGATACTGCCGCAGTAAGTCGTTGAGAAACGCATCCAGCTCAGCGGCGGAGAAGTGCCGGGTATAGCGGATGATCTCATCGGTGTCGATCTGGTAATAGGTCAGCCGGACATCCAGTGTTTCCAGCTCCCGCTGCTCGGCGCAGATGGCCCCGTAGACTATGCCCTGCGCCCAGTGGCAGGGGTTCATGTCCTCCGTGATGGCATCGGTGGGCGCGGCGGTGGTCTTGATCTCGTCGATGACCACCGTGCCGTCCTCATCGGTAAAAATGCCGTCGGCACGGCCCTCGATGGTGAACCCGATTCCCTCCATCGTCCGCTCTGCCGTGAGGAACACCTCAGCGGCGTAGCCTTCACCCGCCGCCTTCTGGAGCCTGCGGTGGATGCGTGCGCCCTCGTTGGCCCGGTCAAAGCCGGTAAAGCGGCTGTCGATACTGCCGGTGCGGAGCAGGAACTCCACCAGCTCCCGGACAGAGAGACGGATGGCAGGCATGGGGTTCACTTCCTTTCTCTTGAAATTCTGTGCTTCAGTCAGGCTGTACAGAGCAGGGCCTACCCGAGACCCAGAATCTTTTGACAATTTGCTGCAACAGCATTCACCTGGTCAAAATCCACGGCAGCCCGGTAATAAGTCTCCAGCTCATCATGGCAGTTCTTGGCCTGAGCCATCAGGGCTACAGCCTGGTCGATGAGCTCGGAGGCGGCACGGTCGTTGAAGCGCAGGCGGGCGCGGAAGCCGGACAGGTTCTCCCGGTCCACAAAGCGGGTGCAGCGCACGGCCTGCACGCCGGGCAGCTGGATGGGATGCCAGAGGTTGTCGGTCAAAAAAGCCAGCCGCAGGGCCGGGATGAAGATGTGGTCGATCTGATCTTCGGGGTGCATGGCACAGGGGCAGGTGATGATGTGGTAGCCCCGGGCCAGTGCTTCGGCCCGGATGAGTTCCAGCAGCAGGCGGGAGACCGCCCCGTAATCATCCCGGAATACCACATACCGGTCGGCCAGCGCTTCTACCGTGCCCCGGTAGAATACCATCCCCTTGGGGGTGATGGCTGAGAGCAGCCGCAGCTCCTCGCTGGCGGTGCCCTCGGTGCGGGGAAGCAGCCGGGTGCAGAGCCGCTTGACGTAGCGGCGTACCTTTTCAAAGTTGGCGCTGCAGGCCTCGGCCCGGCGGCTGTCCAGCATCAGGCTGCCCGCCGATGCGATATACCGGGCCGCCCGGCCCCGCAGAGCGGCATTCCGGGCAAACAGGGCCTTGACCTCGTCCCGGTGGGGAGCCAGCTTTCCGGCATCGATGGTGTGGTACAGGCTTACCACCAGCTCATCAGCCCCGGGCGCGTCCGGCTCCACCACATGGGGCGCGGTGGCATCGATGATGGCGCGTTTCTGGTCGAGGAAGATGACCCCGTCCAGACTGTCCGGGTCGCTGGCGCAGTGGATCTTTTCGATGCGCTGGCCCTGCTGCTCGGCGGCCTGGGCCAGATGCTTCATCAAGGTGGATTTGCCGCATCCCGGCCCGCTTTTGATGAGAAGCATCTGCATCCCGGGCTCCCGGCGCAGCGGCTCAAAATAACCCTTGAAGCCCGCAGGTGTGGTGGCCCCCAGAAAGAAATCGGGGGAACGGCTTTGGATCGTTTTCATATCAGAACACCTCACTTTTGCTTTAGGGTATGCAAAAATGAAGGAAGATGATACTTGGACGGAGGGGTTAATAGGTATGCAGACAGACTTCGTTTATTTTATCCCGCAGAGCCACAAAATCCGCAAAGGCGGCGGGCTTGTTCTGCGCCTGCCGGAGCAGGGCAGCGGGGTGGAAGGTGCCCATGAACCACACGCCGTTCTTCTGCACAAAGATGCCGTGCTCCTTGGTCACAGAGAAATCGGTGCGGATCATCCGCTGGGAGGCGATGCGGCCCAGGCAGACCACGATCTTTGGCTGCAGCAGCTTGAACTGTTCCCGGAGCCATGGCATACAGGCCTCGCTCTCGGTGGGCAGCGGGTCACGGTTGTGGGGCGGGCGGCACTTGACGATGTTGGCAATGTAGCAGTTTTTGCTCCGGTCCAGATCGATGGCAAACAGGTATTTGTCCAGCAGCTGGCCGCTGCGGCCCACAAAGGGCAGGCCCTGCTCGTCCTCGCTCTGGCCCGGGCCTTCGCCCACAAACAGCACCTCAGCAGTCTGGACACCCTGCCCGAACACCACATGGGTGCGGTCAGTGCACAGCTCACATCTGCGGCAGGCAAGGCACTCGGCCTTTAATGTATCCCAATCCATAGCAGTTTGATCTCCTTGCAGCTGAATGATAATTTATTCACAAATAAAAAATGGTTTTCTCCTAAAATAATAGCACAAAAAGCCAATTTTGTCTTGAACTTTTTGCCGGGTGTGCTAGAATAAAAGAGAAAGGCATCCTTGTGTCCAACAGGCACCCGGATGTGAATATTGGATAGTTAATTCGGAGGTAATCAACAATGGCTGATATGTTCGCACCGCTGGTAGCACAGCTGAAGGCAAACCCCAAGACGATCGTTTTTACCGAGGGCAATGACCCCCGCATCCTGGAGGCAGCCAGCAAGCTGCTGGCCGAGGGCGTTCTGAAGGTTGTCATGGTGGGCAACGAGGCTGAGTGCAAGGCTGCTGCTGCCGCAGGCAATTTTGATATTTCCGCTGCTGAGATCATTGACCCTGAGAACTACGCAGGTTTCGACGAGATGGTGAACACCATGGTCGAGCTGCGCAAGGGCAAGCAGACCGCTGAAGAGTGCACCGCAATGCTGAAGAAGTCCAACTACTTCGGCACCATGCTGGTCAAGATGGGCAAAGCTGACTGCCTGCTGGGCGGCGCTACTTACTCCACCGCCGATACCATCCGCCCCGCTCTGCAGCTGGTCAAGACCAAGAAGGGCGCACACCTGGTGAGCTCCTGCTTCATTCTGGACCGTGACTTTGGCGAAGAGGGCCTGAAGCGCATTGCCATGGGCGACTGCGCTGTCAACATTGATTACACCGATACCGTTGATAAGGCTACCGGCGAGGTCAAGATCGCTGCATCCGCAAAGCTGGCTGAGGTGGCCGTTGAGACTGCCAAGACCGCAAAGCTGTTCGGCATTGATCCGAAGGTTGCAGTTCTGAGCTTCTCCACCAAGGGTTCCGGCAAGGGCGGCACCGTTGCTCTGAGCCATGACGCTACCATCAAGGCTCAGGAGATGGACCCCGAGCTGGCTGTGGACGGCGAGCTGCAGTTTGACGCTGCCGTTGCTCCCGAAGTTGCACAGGTCAAGTGCAAGGGCAGCAAGGTCGCTGGCCAGGCCAACACCTTCATCTTCCCCTGCATCGAGGCCGGCAACATCGGCTATAAGATCGCTCAGCGTCTGGGCGGCTACGCTGCCTACGGCCCCATTCTGCAGGGCCTGAACGCACCCATCAACGACCTGTCCCGTGGCTGCAACGCTGACGAGGTCTACAAGATGAGCCTGATCACTGCCTGCCAGTCCTAACTTTTATTCAGCACTCTGCCCCTTCTGGTGTAATGCTGGAAGGGGCTTTTGTTTTGCATGTTGTTTGATGGTTTTGCCAAAGGCTCCCCCTTTGGGGGAGCTGGCGCAAAGCGCCTGAGAGGGTGAGCCCGCTGCCGGGGCTTGCAATCTCCCCAAAAACATGCTATAATAATTAAGCACAAAATGTGCCATGCCGGACAGCGCCTGCTGCGTGGTTCGGCATACGGATGCGGGCCCTGTACGATGGGGCCGCTGTGAACCAGGTCAGGTGGGGAACCAAGCAGCCTTAAGCGGCGCGCCCCGTGCGTTTCAGTCAGCCTGCATCCGTATGCCGAGTTACGCAAGGCGGGGGTCAAACCCCGTCAGCGCTGCCCGGCTTTTTTGTTGAAAGGGGAGAAGCAGATGTATCGAGCCCTGTACCGCAAGTGGCGGCCCCAGCGGTTTGAGGATGTGGTGGCCCAGCGCGGCATCGTGACCGCACTGCGCAACCAGATCGCCACAGGCCGTGTGGGCCACGCTTATCTGTTTACCGGCGTGCGCGGCACCGGCAAGACCACCTGTGCCAAGATCTTTGCCAAGGCAGTCAACTGCCTGCATCCCCAGAACGGTGACCCCTGCGGTGAGTGCGAGATCTGCAGAGGCATCGACAACGGCAGCATTCTGGACGTGGTGGAGATGGACGCGGCCTCCAACAACGGCGTGGACGATATCCGTGATCTGCGTGATGAAACGGCCTACACCCCCAGCGCCTGTCATTATAAGGTATATATCATCGACGAGGTGCACATGCTCTCCACGGCAGCGTTCAACGCCCTGCTGAAAACGCTGGAGGAACCGCCCGCCCACGTCATCTTTATTCTGGCGACCACGGAGATCCAGAAGGTTCCCGCCACCATCCTTTCCCGGTGCCAGCGGTACGATTTTACCCGCATCGGCCCCGAGGATATCGCCCAGCGTGTGGAGTACATCGCCGGGCAGGAGGGACTGGAGTTGTCCGGCGAGGGGGCGGAGCTTATCTCCCGCCTTGCCGATGGTGCCATGCGAGACGCGCTGTCCATTCTGGATACCTGTGCTGGTGTCACGGCAAAGATCGATGCAGACGTTGTCCGCCGGATGGCAGGTGTGACCGACCGGAGCTATCTGTTCCATATTTCGGATGCGCTGGAAGCGCAGGATGCCGCCGCGGCACTGGCACAACTGGCTCAGCTGCGTCAGCAGTCGGTGGATGTGAAGCGGCTGACCGAGGAGCTTATTGCCCATTACCGTGCGCTGATGCTGGCGGCCCTGCCCGGCGGGCAGGCACTCCTCTCGGGTGTATCCCCGGAAGAGGAAAAGCTCTATCTGGAAAAAGGCCCCCGGATGGGGCAGCGGGAGGCGATCCGGGCCATCCGGGCTCTGGGCAACGCTCTGGAGCACATGACCCGTGGCAGTGACCAGCGGATAGAGCTGGAACTGGCCCTGTTCAGCCTTTCGGAGCCGTCCCAGCAGGTGGCGGTACAGGCTGTGCCCGCCGCCCGGCCTGCGGTTCCTGCACAGGAGGCCCCCAGACCGTTTGCGTCGGCACCGGTCAAGCCTTTTGTAAGTGCACCGGCGGCATCGGCTCCCGTGCAGGAACTTTCTGTGGAACCGGCGCCGATGCAGCAGTCTGAGCCGGAACCGGCACCTCAGCCCGTGGATCCGCCCAAGGCAGAAGCCGCAGCTCCTGCGGAAGAAGAGCTGCCGCCCCTGCCGGAGGAACCGCCGGTGACTTCGGAGGCCCCGCCCCCTTGGGACGAGCCGGCCCCGGCTGCGCCGCCGCAGAGAGAAGAGCCTTCGGCTCCTGCACGGGAAGTGCCTGCAGCCCAGCCTCAGCCGGAGCCCAAGCCGGAATATACGGCTGACCCGGCGCTGAACAAGCCCCGCAAGGTGGCGGCAGAGGGGATCAATCCTTTTCCGCAATGGGCAGAGGTCATCAAGCTCCTGCAGGAGCAGGATCCCATGCTCTACACCTACCTGAAAAAGTCCAAGGGTTACTTTGATGGTACCCGGGTGCTTATCGATGGCGGAAAGACCTTCCGGGATTTTATCCGCGCCAACAAGGAAAGCCAGAAGCTCATCAAAAAGCTGATCGCGCAGGTGTCCGGTGTGGCGGTGCCCATCGGCCCCTATGAATCCAAGACAGTCAATCGCGCTTCGGCCAACGCCGAGGAATCCCTCCGCAAGCTGGAACAGCTGGGGCTGGAGGTGTCGATTGAGGATAGTGAACGCAAAAAACGATAAATAAAAGGAGAACCAACCATGAAAGCAAGAATGCCCGCAGGCTTCGGCCGCCCCGATATGAACTCCCTGATGCGTCAGGCCCAGAAGATGCAGGAAGATATGAAGGCCAAGCAGGCAGAGCTGGAAGCTGCCGAGTACATCGGCAGTGCATCCGGTGAGATGGTCACTGTGAAGATGAACGGCAAGCACGAGGTGCTGAGCATCACCATTAAGCCTGAGGCCGTGGACCCCGATGATATCGAGATGCTGGAAGACCTGGTGGCTGCTGCCGTCAATGCAACCGTCAAGCAGGTGGATGAGACTGCCGAGGCCGAAATGGGCAAACTGACCGGCGGCCTGAACATTCCCGGTCTTTGATCAAAGTGGAGGAGCACCATGGGTTATAATGCAGCCCCGCTGGAAAAGCTGATCGAAGAATTCAGCAAGTTCCCGGGCATTGGGCGGAAGGGTGCGACCCGGATGGCCTATCAGGTACTGAGCATGTCGGATCAGGATGCCGCCGCACTGGCGGGTGCGATCCAGAACGCCCACACCAAGCTCCACCGCTGCCGTGTCTGCCAGAATTATACCGAAGCCGAGCTCTGCCCCATCTGTGCCAGTGCCAAGCGGGACCGCTCTGTCATCTGTGTGGTGGAAACGCCCCGTGACGTGCAGGCGTTTGAGCGCACCCGGGAGTACCATGGCATGTACCATGTGCTCCACGGTCTTATCAGCCCCATGGATGGCATCGGTGCTGAACAGCTGACGGTCAAGGAACTGCTGGCCCGTCTGGGAGATGGTGAAGTGAAGGAAGTGATCATGGCCATGAACCCCACCGTTGAGGGCGAGGCAACGGCCATGTATCTGGCAAAGCTCATCAAGCCCCTGGGCATCAAGACCACCCGTCTGGCCTATGGCCTGCCCGTGGGTGCCAGCCTGGAGTATACCGATGAGACGACCCTGTACCGGGCGCTGTCTGGCCGGGGAGAACTGTGATCATTTGTATTTCAAAGCCCTGCGTTTGCGCGCGGGGCTTTGTGCTGTTTATGGGATAAAAAAGAAACACCCGGCCGGGGAAATGAAACAAATTCAAGAAATATAGAAAAAACTCAAAAAAGATGCAAAAAAGTGTTGACAGAAGGGCGGGGATGTGGTATTATACTTGAGCGCCAAGGGCCGCCGGAAAGAATGACTTCTG
>OLZE01001439.1_pt1 | contig 11822 bp, 10 predicted proteins | sample 1674091 | NCBI WGS metagenome assembly OLZE01 (sample SAMEA103958143, study PRJEB25191) | human gut metagenome | biome: human-associated habitat [ENVO:00009003]; feature: intestine environment [ENVO:2100002]; material: feces | place: Germany | collected 2013/2015
ATGCCGTTTTTTCGTTTGTCAACATACAAGGCAGACAAAAATCATCGTTCGATAATCGATCAAAAATGGATAGGTCGAGTAATTCTGGATTTTTCAAATGAACATACAAGTGGTTTTCATCCATGTGATCTTGTTCAATCCATTCGGACATCTCATCACCTCCATACTCTTAAACGTTTTTTTTAGCACTTTTTCCAGAAAACTTTCATTATTTTTTTGATTTTTTGAGTTTTTTTGTCTAAAATGAAAAAATGATGAAATTTATAACATATATTCACGTTTATTTAATCCAAGTCATCCTGAATTTCCTTCCATTTTGCTGGATTGACATCTTCTATGACAATCAGACGTATATAGGAAATCAACTACATCACCCCATATATTTATTTCTATGGGCGTTTAGTTCGGCAATTGGATTTTATTATTATTCAAAAAAAATATGGGAAAAATATAACGTAAATTACAATAAAAAAAATCATACCCTAATCTGTTTAGGCATGATTCTTTCATGTAGTATTCCCTATAACGATATAACACTTTTAAAAGATCTTCACGTATGGCTTTCCATTCTTTTTGTAGCCTGGTTTATCCTTGAATGGTTTCTTTATATTCCGGTTAACTTAAATAAAAACTCAATCCTGTTTTTTATCAACATTGGATTGAGTTTTGTGTTCACATTTATGTTTGGCCACATTACTGGCTTTTGCGAAATCTATTTTTCATTTACTACGAATATTCTACTTCATCACTGGATGTTTCAGGATTGATCTTTTCAATCTTATCTAAGTAGTTTTTCGCTTTTTTCACAAAATACATACGATTTCCGAGCTCAAGTACTTTTTCAAAATATAAGCGAGCCAATTTATAATCTTCTTCTACAAATGAGATCAGAGCAATATAGTAACATGAATCTACTTGCTGGAAAGGAAAATTCGCTCTTTGTAGACCTTGTAAATAATATTTCTTACAAGTATTCAAATCCCCATCCATTAGATGGATTTTATTTTCAATGGCCGCCATTTCTTCACTTTGAATCATGACACCCGCACGTCCATAATGAAGACGAATATTTTGTGCCTCTTCTTTACAACGAGATAAAGCCTCTTCATCTTTCAACATATAATAGATGTAAGACATCAATGACCAATATTGTAAAGAACTCGATGCATCCTTACGCGGATAACTAATCAATACATCTTGAGCAAGTTCAGCATCATTTAAATAAATCAAGCATTGTGCAAGCAATGTGTGCTGGCTCAAGCGTGTATGTCCCTTTGAATTTGTGCAATAGTAAATAATGGCACTCGCACAAGCCTCAGGATTACAATCTTCATATAATAATTTTGTGATTGGTAAAAGTGATACAGCACGATAACGTAACACTAAATTAAACGCAAATAAGTAGAACATCAACAATACAGCTAGAAGCATCATGTTATTCACGGCAATTAAAATCGCAAATAGGGCAACAATACCTAACGCATAAATACCTGTTAATTTACGCACATTTTTACGACAAGTCTTTGCAAGATCCTTATAAGACTCATCCAATTCATGATGAATCTTATACATACGAACCAATTCATCATCACTTGTAAAATTAAATTCGCGACGTTCTTTCGAAATGTTTTTACGTAAACTTAACATTCCATAAATACATACAATAAATGCAGGCACAACCAAAATGGCACCTATATAGATCATGTATTCAGGTAAAAAGAAAATCAAACACATAACGATCCATGGGCTGATGTTGAATCGTGATGTTACATATTGTCCAAGATAAATGATATTGATGATTCCTGAAATCAATAAGGCATCACCTACATATAAGATCCACATATTATTTTGTAGATACGTTAAAACCTGTTTCAGTGATTCTGTATCTACACCTGGCACAGAACTTAATGAACTCGACAACATATCCGAACTCATATCTATACCACTCGCAAATACAACCGCACTTAAGCAAAGTCCAACTAAAAAAGCTACAACTAAAGCTATTAAATGGGATTTACAACGATATTTCCACATACAACCACCTATTTCTTCTCTATAATTCTTGCAGGAATACCTACTGCAGTTGCCCCTTCAGGAACATCTTTTAAGACGACCGCATTTGCCCCTACACGACACCCCTTTTTCAAAGTGATATTTCCTAAACATTTTGCGCCACAGCCAATATATACACCATCCTCTAAAGTTGGATGTCTTTTGACATGTTGCTTTCCTGTACCACCAAGTGTGACACCATGATAAAGCTGACAATCATCCCCGATAATTGCCGTTTCACCAATCACAACTCCCATACCATGATCAATCATCAAGCCACGACCAATCACAGCACCAGGGTGAATTTCAATTCCTGTCCAATGCCTTGCTCGATTGCTTACCCAACGCGCAATAAATGTATGATTATGCACCCAAAACAAATGGGCAATACGATGTAAACCAATTGCCTTAATATGTGGATACAACCAAAACACTTCCCATTTTGAATGTGCTGCCGGGTCTAACTGCATTGTTCTTTCTATGTTATATAATCCATCACGGATAAAAGATTTCTTGTTTCTTTCTGACATGATAAAATTTTAGTTTATTTATGTCTAAATTTCAAGTTTAGTGTTTATTTCACATAAACTTCACATAGTGAATCATCTAAAACCTTACCAATCGAATCATGAATCACAAGATCCGCCTTTGAATCCATATTCGTACTATCTTTATTGATCAAAACCAAATGTTTGCCATGAAAATAGTTAATTAAACCAGCCGCAGGATATACGACAAGACTTGTACCACCTACAATTAAAAGATCTGCCTGCTCAATCGCATGAATAGCCGAATACAATGTATATTCATCTAAGCCTTCTTCATACAAAACAACATCTGGCTTAATGATGGCACCACACTTGCTACATCTAGGAATACCTTCATTATCTCTTAGTTTCATCATATCCTCTAGAGAATATTTTGTTTGACAATGTGTACAAGTATTTCTTAAAACACTTCCATGTAATTCATAGACCTTTTTAGAACCTGCCATCTGATGTAAGCCATCAATATTCTGTGTCACAATCCCTTTTAGCTTTCCCATTTTTTCAAGTTTTGAAAGAGCATAATGCGCCTTATTAGGTTGGGCATCTGGATAAATCATCTGATTAAAATAAAAATCAAAGAATTCTTTAGGATGACTTAAATAAAAACTATGTGACAACATAATCTCAGCCGGATATGGATACTTCTTTTTATATAATCCATTGTCGCTACGAAAATCTGGAATGTTACTTTCTGTAGACACTCCAGCACCACCAAAAAATACTATATTATTACTTTCTTGAATCCAATCTTTTAAAGACATAACATCACTTCCTGAAACTATTATACCTCCAAACAAGAAAAGAAAGGAAGATATTTCACTATCTTCCTTGAATATCAAATGTATACTCGCCATTATGACAATCTACATTGATTACATCCCCTTGCATAGCACCAGTCTTAATCATTTCCTTAGCAATCTGTGTTTCAAGATTTCTTTGAATATAACGCTTCATAGGACGAGCACCATACACTGGATCAACACCCATCTTTGCGATCTGATTATACACAGCATCACTTACATTCAATGTAATGTCACGTTGAGCCAATCGCTTTTGTAGTAAGCCGACAAACTTGTGGGCAATCTTAATAAAGGCTGAATCATCTAATGCGTTAAACACTATAATTTCATCGATACGATTAATGAATTCTGGTTTAAAATGACGCTTTACTTCTTCCATATATTTATCATGTACATCACCAGATTCAAAGGCATATTGGCTACCCAAGTTAGATGTTAAGATAATAATTGTATTCTTAAAATCTACAGTAACACCTTTCGAATCGGTAATACGACCATCATCAAGAATTTGAAGTAACACATTGAATACATCTGGATGCGCCTTTTCGATTTCATCAAACAAGACAATACTATATGGATTACGACGAACTGCCTCCGTTAATTGACCTCCCTCATCGTATCCTACATATCCAGGAGGAGCACCAATTAATCGTGCCACACTGTGTTTTTCCATGTATTCACTCATATCAATACGCACAATGTGTCTTTCATCATCAAATAACTGTTCAGCCAAAGCCTTGGCAACCTCCGTTTTACCAACACCAGTTGGACCTAAGAACATGAACGATCCAATTGGACGATTCTCATCTTGAATCTGTGCTTTAGAACGCAAGATTGCATCTGTTACAAGTTCTAGAGCTTCATTTTGACCAACAACACGTTTTTCAAGTTCTTCCTTCAAATTCAATAATTTATCTCTTTCAGAAGCAACTAAACGAGTCACTTCAACACCTGTCCATCTAGAAACGATTTTCGCAATCAATTCTTCATTGACCGTTTCTTGAATCAAAGCATCCTCTTTTTGACTTGCCTGCTCTTTTTGAATACGAGCCTCTAATTCTGGAATCGTTCCATATTGAAGTTTAGCAGCATCTTCATAACGAGCTTCATTACGCGCTTGCTCTAAATCCAAACGAGCCTTCTCCAAACGTTGTTTATCCTCTTTTTCATTAGCCAAGCCACGTTTTTCGTCTTCCCACTTAGAATGCATTTCATCACGCTTTGATTGTAAAGAAGCTAAGTCACTTTCAATTTCTTCACGACGCTCAATAGCCCTTTTATCTTCTTCTTTTTGTAGAGAAGTCTTTTCAATTTGAAGTTGTAAAATCTTACGCTGTAATTCATCCAACTCTTGAGGCATACTTTCCATTTCAACCTTTAACGTAGCACAAGCCTCATCCACTAAGTCAATTGCCTTATCTGGTAAGAAACGATCTGTGATATAACGATCGGACATAGTAGCCGCCGCAATTAAAGCTTCATCCAAAATACGTACACCATGATAGCTTTCAAAACGATCTTTTAATCCACGCAAAATACTGATTGTATCCTCTACACTTGGCTGAGCAACTTGTACTTTTTGGAAACGACGCTCTAAAGCCGCATCCTTTTCAATATATTTACGATATTCATTGAATGTTGTTGCACCAATACAATGTAGTTCACCACGAGCTAACATTGGCTTTAATAAGTTAGCCGCATCCATACTACCTTCGGTTTTACCTGCACCAACCAAGTTATGAATTTCATCAATAAACAAGATGATTTGTCCATCCGATTTTTTGACTTCATCCAAAATGGATTTTAAACGCTCCTCAAATTCACCACGATACTTAGCACCGGCAATCAAAGATCCCATATCCAATTCAATCAAGCGTTTTTCTTTCAATGACTCAGGCACATCACCCTTCATAATACGCCATGCGATCCCTTCAACAACAGCTGTCTTACCAACACCTGGCTCACCAATCAAGACAGGGTTGTTCTTTGTCTTACGAGATAAAATCTGCATAACACGACGAATTTCATCATCACGTCCAATAATTGGATCAATCTTACCATCACGCACATCCTGAACTAGATCACGACCATATTTCTTTAAAGCTTCTACATTCTCTTCTGAATTTGGCGTATCAAATTTTTTACCATTACGACGCTCTAATTCAGCCTTGTAGCAAGCATCCTTATTCAAGTTAAAAGTTCTTACCAATTCTTTAGAAATATAAGAACGATTAAACAATAAAGCTAAGAATACGCTAGCTACAGAAAGATAAGTTTCATCATGTTGACTCGCCCAGTTTTGTGCATCTTCAAACGATTTCTGCACTTCATTGGATAAATTTATATTACTTGTTGAGCTCTTTGCGATACGATTTGATTCTTGTTGAACCATCTGTAATGCACGACCTTTATCCAAGCCAATACGCTCAAACAAACCGTCCAATACATCATCCTTAAAAATCGTTTCCAACATATCCACAGTATCTACACTTGGATGTTGGTTGGATTTTGCCAAATTAATGGCATCCATTAAAATCTTCTGCAAACGCTCTGACATTTGATCGATATTCATAAATAAGCACCTCCTTGTACTTAGCACTCACTCTTTATGATTGCTAATGATAGTATAACACCATTTTTGGCACTGTCAACACTTAAGTGCTAATTATTTTTAAAAAAAGAAAAGTAGATTTCTCTACTTTTCCAATGTATTACGATTATAAGCTCTTTGCCAATTTACGCTAAATTCACCCACCGCAATCTTTGTTCCTGGATGATCGATCATTTGATATAAAACATCACAAGGAACAGTTACAGCTTGAATTCCAGCCTTAATCAATTCATGTACTTGATATGTATTTTTAAAGCTTGCCGCAATCACTTTAGCTGGCATATGATTCACTCTCAACATTTCAATCAAGTCTTTCACATCCTGAACACCATCTCCATAATTACACATACGATTTGTATAAGGTGCTAAATATTCAGCTCCATTCATTGCAGCTAAAAAAGCCTGATCCGCTGTATAAATGGCAGTAGCCAATGTGTGAATTCCTAATTTTTTACATTCTTTAATAGCTCTTAATCCCTCATGTGTAACTGGAATCTTTACATACATATTTTTTTTACGAATAGAAGAAATCATTTTAGCTTCTTCCATAATTCCTTCAAAAGAAGTTTGTACCGTTTGAATAAACAACAATTGATCTTCGCTCAACACCTCACAAAGATCTTTTACTACATCCATTGCTTCTCTATTTGATTTTGTTAATATTGTAGGGTTTGTTGTAACACCCGTAATTGTTAATAATTCATTTAGTTCTTTAATTTGTTCAATATTTGATGAGTCGATAATTAATTCCATGATGGATCCTCCTTAAGTTCATCTGTATCCTAACACTAGAAAAATTTTGATTCAATAACCTTTTCACATCAAACAAATTATTTCAAAAGAACACAAAAAAACATGTTTCTTTATGTTCTTTTTTGTGCTTTAATAAAAATATGAACACAACACAACGAAGATATGAAATCTATGAAAAACTAAAAAAAGATAAAACCGTACAAGTAAGTGAACTCGCAAAAGTATACTCCGTTTCCTTAATGACCATACGAAGAGATTTAGATAGTCTAGAAAACCAAGGACTCGCCACAAAGAGCTATGGAGGAGCCACACTCAATGAGTCTAGTTCAACTGAGCCTTCCTTTGAAATCAAAGAAGGTATGTCACAATCGGATAAAAAAGAGATCGCGATTTACGCCAGTACACTCATTCAAGATGGAGATTCTATCTATTTAGATTGTGGTACAACCTGCCTTGAGCTCTTTAAACGTATACACCATAAAAAAATCACAATCTTTACAAATTTTTGGAAAATTCTTCAATATGTAGATCGAAATACCAAGGCAAAAATCATTATGGCTCCAGGCGTCTATAATCCTGTAACTCAGGCAGCTCTATCTGAAAGCACCATCCAATTCTTTCAAAACTATTATATTGATAAAGCCTTTATCTCCGTATTAGGCCTTGACTTAGACTATGGCGTATCCATTCCCAGCATGAGTGATGCTTTAGTTAAAAAAGCGATTCTTGATTCTTCCAATAAAAAAATTTGTATGGTAGACCATACAAAATTTCATAAGAAGTATATGTCAAAAATAGCCAATATTGATGATTTTGACATGATCATTACAGACGATAAATTAGAATCCGATATACATGTCAAAAACATTATAAAAGCACATTGAAAAATTGATTATCAATGTGCTTTTCTTGTTAGAACGCTTTTGTTCCCTTTGTATAAGTCATTTCAACAGAATAGTCATCATTTAATACAACTAAATCTGCATCTTTTCCAGTTTGAATCGATCCTTTACGATCGTCTACATTCAACATACGAGCTGGGTTCAATGTACAAGCATTGATAGCTGTTTGCCAAGGAACCATTGCTTTTTCTACTAAAATACGAAGTCCATTATTGACATGCAATGTAGATCCTGCAAGACCTTTCGTATCTGTTAAGTGTGCACTTCCATCTGGATATAATTCGATTTCGTTTCCACCAAACAATACTTTTGTACCAACAGGTAGTCCCTTAACCATTAATGAATCTGTAATCATAATGCAGTGATCCGGCCCTTTAGCTGTAAAGTAGTCATTTAATGCTTCATAAGTTGAATGGTTTCCATCACAGATAATTTCACCATATACATCTCTATAACGCATGGCAGCACCAACTAATCCTGGTTCACGGTGATGGAATTTAGTCATACCATTGAATACGTGAGTCATTGAGTTTGCACCATTCGCAATGGCTAAACGAGCCTGTTCAAAAGTAGCTCCTGAGTGACCTTGACTACATACAATTCCATTTGCACGTAAGAACTTAGTTAATTCAAAGTTATCATCGTGTTCACAAGCCATAGTCACAATTTTAATTAAATTATTAGAAGCTGCCAAGTAACGTTTGAATTGTTCAAGATCTGGTTTTACACAATACTGTTCAGGTTGTGCTCCCTTATATACTTGATCCAAATAAGGTCCTTCAAAGTGAATACCTAAAATTTCTGCACCTTCATACCCTTCTTCAACAACTTTCGCAACATTTTTAACTGCATTTGTCAAAACTTCTTCAGACTGTGTGATTGTTGTTGGAAGAATACCTGTAACACCTTCTTTAACAATGTTTTTCATCCAGTTACGAAGACCTTCTTCATTCGCATCATTTGTATCAAATCCATAAGCACCATGTGTGTGCACATCGATAAATCCTGGGACAATTCTCTTATCTCCATAATCTTCATCTACATCTTTTTCTCCATATGGATAGATATTTACAATCTTTCCTTCTTCTACTTCAACTTGGGCTGCCAACCATGTATTTACGACCCAAATTCTTTTACTTTGAATAATCATATCGACAATTCCTCCTAACTATTATTATACTCTTTATAAAAGAAAACACTTACACTTTTTAGTTGACTTTTTATAATTTTTATTCAAAAAATATAAAAGATGCAAATGAATAGACATATTCTCTAAATAATTCTAAAATAGAGGAAGAGGTGAACAAAAATGAAAAGAGCTAAAAAAATTATAGATAACGTGTACTGGGTTGGGGTTAGAGACTTAAATAACCGCCACTTCCATGGTGATTTATATCCAATTGATGAAGGGTGTACATATAATGCCTACTTAGTTGTAGATGATGAAGTCACACTTTTTGATACAGTCGAAGAAGAATTCACAGAAGAACTATTGGAAAGAGTTGAATCCGTACTTCAAGGAAGAGAAATTGACAATATTGTTGTTCAACATACAGAACCAGATCATTCGGGTGGATTTAAAAAAGTATATGCCAAATATCCAAACGCAAAAGTTTACGCATCTATTTCTGGAAAGAAGAATATGATTGAACAATATTTTGACCAAGTTCCATATCAGGTCGTAAAGACAAATGATACAATCAACACAGGAAAATATGACTTTGTCTTTGTCGAAATGCAGATGATTCACTGGCCAGACAACATGTTGACATATTGTCCACAGTTAAAAACTGTATTCTCAAACGATGCCTTTGGACAGCACATTGTAAACTTTAATCTAACCGATGAAGGATTGGATAAAGCGTATTGTTTAAAACAAGCTAAAGAATACTTTGCGAACATTGTTCTACCATATACAACACCAGTGCAAGCTAAATTAAACCTAATTCTAGGCATGAATTTAGACATTGAATATATCATGCCGGCACATGGTATTATTTGGAAAGACTATATTGCAGATATTATTGAAACATATAAAGGTATCGCTGCTCAAAAAGTAGAAAATAAAGCCGTAATTGTATATGAATCTGTATGGAAACATACGCAACAGATTGCCGAAAGCTTAGCCGAAGGATTCAGCGATGCTGGTATGGATGTAAAAGTCTATAAATTATCGGATACAAAATCAAGTATTGTGATGCGTGAAATCATGGATGCCAAAGTTGTATGTATTGGATCAGGAACCTACAACAATGTCATGGCACCAAGCGTAGCCGCTTTCCTTGAACACATTCGTCCATGTAAATTTAAAAACAAAAAAGGGTTGGCCTTTGCCGCATACGGATGGTTTAACCAAGTCGCCAAAGAAATCGATACAAGAATGCAACAATCTGGAATCGAATCATGCCACGATGTGATTAATCAATGCTACACACCAAGTGATGATCAATTAGAAGACTATTTTAATGTCGCAAAAGAAATCGCAAAAAATTGCCAGGAATAAATTTCCTGGCTTTTTTAGTCTATATTTACATGTGAATTTGGCAATAAACGAAGTCCTTTAGGAATCTTATTTTTGATTTGTTTTCCATCACTCTTGCCAAAGCCAAACGGATGCCCCTTAAAACATACAGCCACATACCCTTTTTCGCATTCCTTTTGTAAAACTTCACCATGCATAAAAAGGTCCATTTCTTCTAGAGTTACATCCACTTTTCTTTTATAGTCAAAATCTGCAACCATATAAAAAGAATGACTTGGCTCAAAACGATTCTTAATGACATCCCCCAAATATACGCCTTGACGTAATACTTTTACCTTTTTAAAATCCACAAACGGAACATCCATTCCATATACTCTATCCTTATCTATATAGTAATAGTTTGGCAATGTATTCAATTGTTCCTTCAAAAATTTCTCAGTAATCTTATCTATTTTTTTTGATTTTAAAGCTGGAAGTTTACCTGCAACACCTGATTGTTTCTTGAATTTCGCAATGAAATGACCCTCACCACCATCCATTGGAAAGATACGACGCACATTCAAGTCTTTAAACCCTTTTCTTCCCCACGAAACTTCAGGATCCACCAAGACCATATCCGCATGTTTTTCTAAAAAATCTAAGACAACATCTTCATCTTCTTCTAAAGCATATGTGCAAGTTGAATACACCAAAGTACCACCCGGTTTCAACATAGAATAGGCATGTTCTAATATTTCTTTTTGACGAGTCGCACAAAGTTCAATATTTTCAATGCTCCAATTATTTAGGGCAATATCATGTTTTTTGATCATCCCCTCACCACTACAAGGGGCATCCACTAAAATTTTGTCAAAACAAGCATCGAACACCTTCGTAAGCTTATCTACACTTGTATTGGTTACTGCCACATTTTTCACACCCATACGCTCAATATTAGACAAAAGGATTTGGGCACGCTTCGCATCAATTTCATTTGATACTAGATATCCACTTTTTAAATGTGATGCGATCTGCGTACTCTTTCCACCTGGTGCTGCACATAAATCCAATACATAATCATCTTCTTGTACATCCAAGATTTCAACAGCGCTTGAAGCACTTGGTTCTTGCAGATAAAAACAACCACAAATATGGAAAGGATGATTTCCCAACGGCTTATCTACATAATAACTTTCCTTACAAAACTGACTTGGATGATCCAAATGATCAAATTCATCCAATTCTGCCTTTTTTAAATTTATACGCATACCACGATATAAAGGTTTCGATAAAGATTCAATATAGGCATTATATTCATCTTTTAATAATTTCTGCATGCGAGAAAAATACATTTCTTGACTCATACACCCTCCAAAACGGTCTCAGGATCAATGCGACATGCATAGCCTGAGCATGTTGCAGCCTCACTATAGCCACATCCAAAAGAAAAATCAGCACCACTGTTTCTAAAATATTCTACGATCGAATTGAGATCCTGTTTTAATTCAAACACCTCTACATGCGTATGAGGCCCCGTTGAATTGCCACTGTTCCCACTTTTCGCTATAACTGTACCTTGACTGACTTGCTGGCCACTTGTCACATAGATTTCATTGGATAAATGCGCATAACTAATCGCATAAAGTCTATCATTTACGGCAACCACCATACAAATGGTATTGCCACCACCATTTG
>OLZE01001454.1_pt1 | contig 11724 bp, 7 predicted proteins | sample 1674091 | NCBI WGS metagenome assembly OLZE01 (sample SAMEA103958143, study PRJEB25191) | human gut metagenome | biome: human-associated habitat [ENVO:00009003]; feature: intestine environment [ENVO:2100002]; material: feces | place: Germany | collected 2013/2015
AGCTCAGTCGGCGGATATTTGGTAAGCTTTTCGTGCAAATGTCCCGCCATAAATCGTGCTAAAACATCATGCAGCAGGCTGCCTTCAACAGCAGGCTCCACCGTTTCTGTAAGTTCTTCATATTGCTGCTGTTTCCAGACATAGCTTAGTAAAAACCTGTATGGGCATTGAGCATAGGTTTCTAAATGCGACGCACTGAATAAACCGCCAACAGCTTCATTAATAGCCCGCTGCAGCTGTACGTCTTCAAAAACTCCCTTATAAACACTATCGCCTTGCTCACGAATTCTTTCGATACTGCTGCGCAGTGTCCAATCTGCTCCCAACCGCTCCAACAACCAATTATGGCAGGTATCTTTTTGGGTAATCCCCAGCAGCAGCTCCTGCTCAGACAAAGCCTCCTGCCAGCCTATCCGTCCAGCTCTGCTTCTGGTTATACACCCGGCTGCATATAATCGTTCCACATCTTCAATATATGCGGAAGCGCCAGCTGTATCGTCGCTGTACCAGCTCAAAGTCAGAGTTTCTGTTGCCATTGCTGCCACTGCGGCAAAAAAGAATTTATCCTCAGCATAAGCACACGCAGTATTATCTAATTCCACACCAACACCGCTCAATTCGGCCCGTTCTCTGTCATTGTAGATCCAGTTTTCATTTTTACTGCGCGGAAACTCACCTTCGCGCAGTCCCATAATGTAAACATGCTTGAACAGCAGCCCCTGCAGATTAGCAGCTTCTCCGAATAAAATACCTTCACTGTCGGCCGCTGTTAAAATGATTTGCCGTTCGGAACAGGCAGAAATCAGCAGCTGGCTGTATTCCTCCGCTTTTAAAGGCACACTTTCCAAACCGCCATTCTGATAATCTTCACTCAGTGTATCCAAAACTTCGGATAATTGCCGTACTGTCTCTACTATATTTTTAACCTCAAGCAGATCTGCCCTGCCATTTTTATAATTTTCGCCAGCCTTAACAGGCAGCGCCAAAGCTTCTAATATTGTTTTAAATGTTTCTCCATAAGCAGCCGCCGTATCTCGCCGCTGCACCTTGTCCAGCAGCAACTCAAGTTCGCCTAAATCAGCTGACCACTGCTTATTTTCATTGGCATCAGCCTTATCACGAACTGCCTTACGCAGTTGCCGCAGATCATTATATAAATATTCCTGTTTCAATCTGTTGAGCTGCTCTCCGTCAAAGCTATAGACCAGCTTTACAACGCCGCATTTTAACAGACGCCAGTAAGCAGCGATAGCTTCACTGCCGCCGGCAGCTACGTTCAAAAGTAAACGTAAAAATTCACAGACAGGCTGAGCACTCAAAGAAGCGATCTTAGGTAAAGTAACAGGTATACCATATTCATCACAAACAGCTCTGATACCGCTGTAAGTCTTAAAATCACGTACAGCAACCAAAAAATCATTATAAGCGGCGCCATGCTGCAGCTTAGCTTTTATAGAACGCAGCACTGCCCGCAGTTCACCTTCACTATCTCCTGATTCAATAAAATTTATACTGTCAGCAACAGCCAGCGTCTGGTAGCTTCCAGCACCTAACTTAGCCGTTAAGTGCTGCAGATCAGGCTTTCGTACTGAACCTTCCATATGCAGATCATGCAGCTGAGCAAAACCGCTTAAATAACCGAAACTCCGCTCTACAGCAGCAAATATTTCCGGTCGTTTGGGCTCGTACATCAAACCGATACTGATCTGACAATGCCGTGACAAAGATTTTATAAGCAAACGCTGCAAAGCATCAAAATGATAAAATTCGCTGAAATATAACTGCTGCCAAGGCAGCTTGGCCTGCGGTCTTTCTAAAACCGCTATTGCTAACCGGTATAAACCCTCTACATCATACCAGTTTTTTTGTTTTAGCTTATTGCGATAAAGGTTATAAAGTGCCGCTACTTCACGGTCCTTCATCACATAGGCAGGATTGCGCTGTTCCCATTCCAGCAGCGCCGTAGTAATTTCTTCCTGTGTCGACCCACTGCGTGAAAGCTGACCCAAAAGCCCGGTAACAGCTTTAACGAAACCTTCTTTATCTGCCAGTTTACTAAAATAGTCCAGGCCCTGCAATTTAGCCAGCTGGTGCAGCAAATCACCCACAAGCAGTTCCTGTGTCCTCCGGGAAATCATTTCTAATTTCACTTCCGGAGGCAAATCCAGCAGCTGCCTGTTTAATGCTACGATACGGTTGGGCAGATATTCAAAATTAACTGCCTGCGCCCTGCCTGACCGGCGGGCATGATTCACAAGTAATCTGCTTGGAAGCACCAGCAACGCTTCATCATAGCTATATTTGTTTTCTGCCTCTGCCGAAAAAAAATCCCTGGCCGTAGCACCTAACGGTACTGTATATAAATCGATCATTTTTCTTCTCCGCTCAATAAAATTATATATTTATTGTACCACAAAACAGCAGTTTCCAGTATTAAGCACAGACAAAAAGCAACAGCTGCCAGAGCCGTTGCTTTTAAACACCTAACTTATTTTCATTTACTGTTTTTCCAGACAGAGGGAGCGTAAATTTATAGTGAAATTTATGCATGCCTTGCCGTTCATAGAAACAATGCGCCTTTTCCCGCAGCATATTACTGCTTAGTTCAAACTGAATACAACCATTGTCCCGGGCCAGCTTCTCCGCATAAGCAAAAAACTGCTGCCCTAAGTTCCTGCCGCGATGGGATCGCTCCACATCAAATTCTAAAATCTCTGCTATTTTAGCGGCATGATGCAGCTGTCCTTCTACGCGCAAATGTAAAAATGCAACGGTTCTGCCCTCAATTTCACCAATCATGAGAAAATGTTCCGGCAGCTTCAATAAACTGCCGAAGATATTTTCAAATTCCAGCAGCGGCAAATCCTGCTCCTCTAATTCACAAATCAGAGCGTACACAGCTCTTACATCCTGTAATTCAGCCTTTCTTATCAGCACCCGCATCACTTCCATCATAAAATTCTTTTTGCAGCAACGCCGCAAAATCTTCAGCCGGCTGCGGTTTACCAAAATAATACCCCTGAATATAATCACAGCCAACACTTTTCAAAAATTCAAACTGCGCTGCAGTCTCTACTCCTTCGGCAGTCACTTCTATTTGCAGAGAATGAGCCAGATAAATGATATTTGAAATGATTTTTTCACTGCGGTCATCCCCAATATCGTCGACAAAGCTTTTGTCCAGCTTCAAAACGTCGATAGCTACATTTTTAAGCATCATCATCGAAGAATAACCGGTTCCAAAATCATCCATCAAGACTTTGATGCCAACTTTATGCAATGCTTCGATAACATTATTCATAATACTGATATTTTCAAAAAAGGCACTTTCCGTCAGCTCCAGCTTTATATAAGCAGCAGACAAACCGCTTCCATTCAAAACACCGATATATTCGTCAACAATATGCGGATCATACAGGCACATCCGCGACATATTGACTGATATTGGCACAGGTATAAGCCCCTGTTTAAGCCAACGCATCTGCTGGCGACAGACGAGTTCGAACATATAACGGTCAACCTTATTGATAAATCCATTACGTTCAAAAAGCGGCACAAATTGATAGGGCGGAACAATAATACCGTCACTTCTGCGCCAGCGTACTAAAGCTTCTGCACCGATAAGTTTCTGCTCTTTGGTACTGTACTTGGGCTGATAGTAAGCAATAAATTCGCCTTCAGCCAAAGCTTTTTCCATCTGACTTTCAATTTCTTTTTCGTGCAACAGCTTATCACGTACGGCTCCGTCATAAAAAGCCCAGGCTGTGTCACCTTTATTTTTTATTGTCTGCCGGGCAATATAAGCTCTGTCTGCCATACTGACGATATCATCAGTTTCACCGTCAACCTCGTATATACCCATAGAAAGGGATAGTTTATAGACCTGTCCGCTTTTTGTAATATAGTTATTCAAATGCAGACATAAATCATTGATACGCCAAAGCAGTTCTTCTCTCGTATCAAATCGCAGCAAAAAAATAAATGTATCGGCAACACCATGCGCTAATATTTCGCCTTCATTCAGGCTTGCTTTTACTTCCTGCCAAATATAACGCAAAAGGTCATTGCCTTCTCCATAGCCAAACATATCGTTGAAATATTTAAAACCGTCGATATCCATACTTACGATTGCTGTCTTTTTATCTGTTTCAGGTAACAACAGTTCTGCTTCTTTAAAAAACTTGGCAAAAGAATAACCACCAGTAACTTCATCAACATAAGCAATATCCATCAGTTCCTTTTGATTGCGGGTATGGATACGCATAATGTGCCAGATAAACAATAAAAAAATCGCAATCAACAAAATACCCAGTAAATAAGTTTTATTCAGCACCATATTGATTTTATCTTCGATAACACTGGCTGGAGTTACCGTCAGCAGCATCCAGTTATTAACACCTATCGGTGAACAGTACATATATTTCTGACTGCCGTTATAAAATTCAATATAACCGCCTTTTTTACTGTTGATCATCTGCCAGAGTTTTTCAGCACTGTCTTTATTATTTACCGGATCTGCCGTCAGCAGGGCCGCATAAACATTTTTAAAGTTTTTAAAGCTTTCTGAATGCTGCGAATCTACTACAACATCACCATTTTCCTGTACCACATAAGAATATCCAGCACCGCCAAAAAACGATACTTCAATAGTTTTTCTAAATGTATCCAGGCTGTAAGTAGCGAACAAAACTCCAATCCTCTTATCGCTTCCATCTTCAAAAATCGGTACCGCATAAACTGCGATCCTGCCGCCATCCGTATAATCATCCAGATTACGTGAAACAGCCGTGTGCCCGAGAATCGCCTTACTAAAATACTCTCGCTCTGAGATATTCAATTCAACACCATCTGTTGTATAAGCACGTCCATCCGTCAATGCTACGCCAATTCGTTTAAAACTGTTGCGCTCCGCGGCTTCCTCCAAATAAGCGGCGGCCGCCTGCGGATCATTTACAAAAATCCGACTGACATCGTGCGAAAGTTCAGCTAAAAGATTTTGTTTATTTTTGATTTCATTATGCAGCATCAAAGCTCCCTGATTAGAAAGTTCTTTCAGTGAGTTGATATTTTCTTCTTTGTAACTCTCTTCGATACTTCTGCTATAGGAAAAAACAGCCGTCAGCAAAATTATAATGGCAATCAGACCCAGCAAAAGCGTGCCATAAAGTTTTTTATATTTGCCCATCGCTGCCTTCCTCCGATTTCTGAATCATTTTTTGTCAGATTATTTTAATAGTTTGTCCGTTTTCCGGCTCTTCCAAATATATCTCGCCAATATGCAGCTTGCCGTTCACTATATCAAAAGCATCTGTTTTGATTGCCCCCATCTTGGTTTCAATGACAACATTTTTAAATTCCAGATGTTTATTTTGATTGGAAAACTCGCCGCTGATACTGTCAAAAGGAATAATATAGTACGATCCTTTTCCTGATTTAAAGCTGCCATAGGTCAACGCAGTTTTAGGATCTCCCTTGGATCGAATCTTAAAATCCAGTTCGACCTTGCATTTTATTTTACCGTTACGTGCGGCAATGCTTCCCAACAATTCGTGTCCCAGCGCGTCAATATTGTAATATTTTGTATCCAGATGATAATCTCCGAAAGCTTCAACTGTGCCTCCAAAAACATTTCCTTTTACATTAGTAAATTTCAGCAGAGCATCTTCGTAATGCAAATCGCCTCTGACCTTAGAAAAATGCAGTCCGGGAATATTCAGTTCTTTAAAATCCAAATGACCATCTATAACAGGATTCGGAAGTTCTCCAGTAACTGAAGCGGTAATAGAAACCGTATCTTTGATATCCGCTATTCCCAACGAAGCAGGCAGAATATTATAAAGCTCCAAATGCAGGTCGTAATGAGGAATCTGCTGCGCTAAATTGATGTTTCCTTTTATTTCCACCCCATCGCCAACCATAGTGCCGCCAAATTTTCCAGTCACAAAATCAATCGTAAGCTTTTTCTGCGTATCAATATCAATTATTGCATTAACTTCATTCAGTACAAAATAACGGTTATGATAACCGGCAGTTAAGGTACAGTTATTAAAAACAACACGCATTTTCAGCCGCTTATTTTCTAAATCCAGATTCAATTCATGCCTGTCTCCAGGATGCCTTTCCTTTACTACGATCTTTTCCTGCGCTATATGTTCAAGTTCAGCTGCTGTTTCGTTTCCTGACAAAACACCTTCCTTTTGTTCAGCCCGGTCAATAACTCTTTTGGCCTGTGCCTGCTCAAAAATATCCAACTGCATCTTTCTGTTGAATCTTACGGCAAACAAAGCGTTGTCCAATTCCAGTTCCTTAATAGTAGATGTACTGATACTTCTGGTAATAATATCCCATGTCCGCACCTTGAAACGTCCCTGCGGCACATGTACGATAGGCTGACCGTCAATATCAAGCCAGACAAGATTCTGAAACTCTACCCGCCCCCAAATGTCGGCATCAATACTGCCAAGCGTCACCGAGCCTTTGAGCACTTTTTGAGCAGACATAGTTTTATTAAAAATAAGCATAGCCTGATCACTGGCTATTTTACACAAAGTAAAATAAGTAACTGTCACAAGCGCCCACAGTCCCAAAGCGATATAAATATATTTCTTTTTTATCTGCATATTATCACTATCCTTTGAGCGGACTGTTTCAGCTACGCTTAAATACTCTGTGTTTTCGTCATAATCTTCAAAATTTCCTGATCAGTAGTAGCCATTCCCTCTTTAGCCAGCTGCCCCACATTTTTTATAGTGTTCTCAACACCTTTGCTGACGATACCATCGCCTCCGTAAAATTGCTGCCCTTCTTTATACATATTATAACCTAATATACCTGCATCGATAGCCGTAGCTATTTTAGCAGCGCACGAAGCTTTAGCACCGTCGCAGATAATACCGGAAGTTATTGCCAGAGAATTGACGATCGTGTGAGAAACTTCATCAACACCGCCTCCATACAGATACGCAATACCGGCACCACTGGCACAGCCGGCACTGACTGCACCGCAGTAAGCCGACAGCCTGCCGATACCTGACTTCAAATGGATCGTGATCAGATTAGATACCAGCAAGGCCCTATAACGTTTCTCGTCAGAAACACCCAACTCCTTAGCATACTCTATAACTGGTATGGAGGCAGTAATCCCCTGATTACCGCTGCCGGAATTGATCACGACTGGCATCTCGCAGCCGTTCATTCTGGCGTCAGAACCGGCAGCTGCTTTGGCTTTAGCTCTTATTTTTACGTCATCCGTTCCATAAGTCTTTAAAAGGACCTTACCGATATTAGCTCCATAATCGCCAGCCAAGCCTTCCTCTGAAATATTAACATTACATTCGATCTGAAGATCAAGAATATCCTTAACATCTTCTATTCTTGCAGTATCAGCAAATTCAATAATCTCCTGTACATTCATAAATCCACGATCTGTAAAGCCCAAACTGTCTTCGACTGCAATATCTTTCTGCAGCACATATTTATCATCTTCTCTTATTTCCACTATATTTGTATGAAACTCACAGATGCGTACATAAGCAGAATGGCCATTACCATAAACAGTGATCATTATATCAAAGATTTTTTTACTATCAGAAAAATTAACTGTTATTGGTGTGCTTTCTAAAAATTTATGAATTACGGCAACTGCTTCTGTACTCACTTCCGAAATAACTTTAAGCTCCTTCGCGGCATCTCCTGCCACAATACCTGCTGCCGCTGCCACTTCAATACCGCGCAGTCCCCCTGTATTAGGTACAATAACACTTTTTACATTCTTGATGATATTACCGCTGACCTCAATTTCTACACGTTCAGGCAAACAGCCTAAATGCTCTCTGGCAATAGCTCCGGCATAAGCAATAGCAATAGGCTCGGTACACCCCATCGCCGGAATCAATTCCTCTTTCAGCACATTGATATAATCCTGGTATTTTTGCCTTGTTATCATCTGCTTACCCCTCTGTATTTATGATTTATTCTTAATTATTCTATACATCTGACCTGTGACTCTTTATAAAATCATAATAAAAGTCCCCAAAAGTAATAAGGACAGAACCGATAATTGTTTTTACAGTAAATTGTTCATGTAAAAATACCGCTGCCATCACCAAAGTGATGACTATACTGAATTTATCCACCGGAACTACTTTCGAAGCAGCGCCAAGCTACAGCGCTTTAAAATAACATAACTCTAAAAGCAATGTGAAACGATGGTTCTAATCCATTAGTTCAGTCTTCGACCAATCTTTCAATTTCTTTCTCAAGCAATAAAAATGCTTTGGAAACTACATAACCATCAGCAATCGCATGATTCATTCTCACCGTCACAGGCATCAGCAATCTGCCATTTTCACTGTGATATTTTCCCCAGTTTATAATCGGAGGGAAATGCAGATGTCCGTCAGGCAGTTCTACATGTAGTGCTTCATATGACAACCAGGGAATATAGGAAGCATCAAAATAGTTTAATTTACTGCCGTCCAGACCATAACTGCGGGTCTGTTTAGCCTTTTCCATATCAGCGCAGCATCTGTCATAAAAAGCCTGGTAATCTTCGCTGAACTCTGTATAAACTACTGTAAAAGTCTCCGTATCCTCGTGGAAAACATAATGCGCAGTGTTGATTTTATCAAATACGACTAACTTATCTTCCTGATACAAATACCGCATTTTGTAGTCATCTCTGGTATTCAGCGCCTTGGTCAGGACATACAGAAAATTGATATAAAATTTAGTTCCAGTTTGTTTTGAATATGCAACAAGTTCACTAACATCGATCTTGGATGTAATCATAACCGAACATTTACAGTCCATCGTAAAATGCCTGTAAATATCCTTACGATAATACTTTTCCATATCTAAAACTTTATAATCCATAATTACCACCTTTTACACAACACAAATCAACTTTGGCCGTTTAACAAGTTTGCATAAATTAAGTATTCAAATAATTCCAAAGAATCTTTTTTCCAATTTATTGTTGACATCGCAATTGCCAAAACGCCACAGCGCTTGCAGCAGCTACATTAAGTGAGTCCACATTGTACTCCATAGGGATCTTCACAACATAATCGCACGCATCAATCGCAGCCTGAGATAAGCCGTAGCCCTCTGTACCAAAAACCAAAGCCAGCCTGCCCTCTGCCATCAGCGCCTGATCATCTATACTGACAGCATGCTCACACAAAGCCATTGCAGCTGTTTTAAAGCCCCATTCTCCCAGCTCTTTGACATTGTTTTCTATATAAGTCCAAGGTATCTGAAATACCGTTCCCATACTGACACGTACTGCTTTTCTGCATAAAGGATCACAGCAGGAGCGCATCACAAGTACCGCATCAACACCTAACGCCGCTGCCGATCGGAATATTCCTCCTATGTTGGCTGCATCCGTGATATTATCCAATACCGCCACCCGCCTGGCTTGAAAACATATCTGCTGTACTGAAGGCAGCCTGGGCCTACGCATAGCACACAGGATACCGCGGGTCAGCTTATATCCTGTCAGTCCAGCCAGCACATCCCTGTCCCCGGTATAGACTGTAACATCCTCATACCGAGCAAGAATATTTTGGGCCTGTCCCGTGATATGTCTGCGCTCCATCAACAAGGAAATCGGCTCACAGCCAGCAGCAAGCGCCAACTCTATAACTTTGCCGCTTTCAGCGATAAAGATGCCCTTTTCCGGTTCCAGCTTATGGCGCAGCTGCTTTTCAGTCAATTTTGTGAATACTTCCAGTTCAGGAGCAGAAATGTCATTTATTTCTATAATATTTGCCATTATGCCACTCTTTCTTAGAAAAGCATCTCTCCCGGGTTATAGCCGCTTGGCAGCTCTTCTTCAACTAAAAAATGAAATTCTTCATCACGCAGGACCGGCAAAAATACGGCATAGGGGATCTCTAAAAATTCAGACGTATAACTGCTGGCCCCGAACCATTTACCCTCTTTGGTACCTAAATTCAAATCTCTGGCAAACTTGGTATCATTAGAGCAATCATGTACAACCAAATTCCATTTCTCTTTTGCTGCGGCTGCCATAAATCTGAGTGTCAGTTCGCGGCTCCAGATTGGTGATATATATCCATGGCGGGCAATATACATTTTTTCACCCCAATAATTCTCAATATTATTGGGATTCAAATGCAGCTCCGCACAATTAATAAAATCTAATCCCGTGTCCAAAACAGCCTGTTTTTTCAAAAAGAATTTTTCAAAAAACTCATTGGTCATAGGCGTTTCAATGCCGACTTTTTTGATATACTTTTTTGCTATGCCAATATTTTCAATGACCTTATCAGCACAACCGGAAGCTCCTAAATTAAATCTAAGCTCATTCAGGCCAGCCTCCCCCAATGCTTTAAGCGTTGTTTCCGTAGCCAGAGTGCCGTTAGTATATAGATGCTGATAAATACCAGCCTTGTTAAATTTTTGAATAATATTATAATATTTCTCGATTTCCATAAAAGGTTCTAAATATACATAGGCAACCCCTGTAGGTTTTTTATGGATTTCCAACAACAGATCAATGTCATTTTCATAAAACTTGGTCCCGCCAATGACCCAAATCCCCTCTCCTACCGGTTCAATAGCATCCAGCTCGCCATAATTATAGCAAAACCTGCACTGCAGATTGCATTTATTGGTTTTTCTGATAGCTGTCAGCCCGCTGCCCAACAGACATGAACGGCACCCATCAGGAAATTTTTCATCTGGTCCCACAAAAAGTGTTCTGTCCTTTAATGTTTTCAAACCGGGAATTTGTTCCATAAGCTCTTCTTTTCTTTTTATAACAACTGCCTCAATCTGTGCGAATGTGGCATAAACAATTTCCTGCTGTTTAACCAGAAGCTGTTCCCCTGCAGGCAATTGTGCAAAAAATTCAAACCATGACAAAGCATCCTTCTTAGAAATCTTCATATCTGTTACTGCTCCTTGTCTACAATACAATCTACTTAATCAATCCATTGCTCTCCGCTCTGCGTAAATTGCAGTGCCTGGCAACCGGGCTCCATAATTTTATTTTTTTACTATTGTCATCAATACAACAGTCTCTACATGATGCGTCATCGGGAACATATCTACCGGCTGGGCAACTTCAGCCTGATAACCGTTCTGTTCCAGATAAGCCAAATCGCGGGCAAGCGAAGCCGGATTACAGGAAACATAAACTATACGCTGTGGCATGACCTGCGCAATAGCAGCCAGCACTTTTTCTTCGCAGCCAGCACGAGGCGGATCAAGCAGCACAACTTCGGGACGCACACCTTGTTCTACCAGTTCCTGCATTTTAACAGCAGCATCCCCTAAAATAAATTCAGCATTATCACAGCGATTATCTTCAGCATTACGTTTTGCATCTTCAATAGCAGAAGCTATAATCTCAATTCCATAAACTTTTTGGGCATGTTTTGCCAAATACAGAGAAATTGTACCGGTTCCGCAGTAACAGTCAACAACGGTTTCACCACCGCTCAAAGCCGCAAATTCAATCGCTTTGTTATAAAGCTTTTCAGCCTGGGCACTGTTTACCTGAAAAAACGACTGCGCAGAAATATTGAATTTTAAAGTTCCCAAACGGTCTTTGATCGTCGTTTTACCATATAATAAGCGTGTTTTACTACAAGCGCAACCACCTTTTTTACTAAAATAGGTACAACGAAAAGGTTGTGACAAATGTCCGCAAGCTGTGGACATTTGCAGACGGTATGTTCACTGTTCCGGAAG
>OLZE01001469.1_pt1 | contig 11618 bp, 10 predicted proteins | sample 1674091 | NCBI WGS metagenome assembly OLZE01 (sample SAMEA103958143, study PRJEB25191) | human gut metagenome | biome: human-associated habitat [ENVO:00009003]; feature: intestine environment [ENVO:2100002]; material: feces | place: Germany | collected 2013/2015
CTCATCTATATTACCAAATACTTCTCACTTCGTCAAATGTTTTTTTAATTTTTTTAAAAATTTGTGAATTTATTTAAATAAATCATTAACACAGTGTTTACACACAAGTCATATAATGCTGACTTGAAACACATAAAAGGCTATAAATAAAGGAATATTCGATATTCAATCCAACACGAATCGTCTCAACGTTTACAATTAAACGACAACTCATTTTATTTACTTTTCTCAAAGAAAGAAAATTTCGGGCTACTTTCATATATCCAAAAATATAATTTAATTTAAAAAAGGAGCCTACGCTCCTTAATCGATAACTAGATTCTTTATACCATTTTGTTTTGCACAATCATAGAACTCTTGCATCTTTTCACTAGAATACATTTTTGGATTTTCTTTAAAACAATACTCCATATCTAAATACGCATATTTAGATTGGGCCAGAGGATTATAATTCAAGATTTCATAATGAACATCTTCATAACAAGAAACTAAAAACTTTGAAATCGAAGAAATATTCTCTAAAGAAGCCGTCATAGTCGGAATTAAAGGCGTACGCACGATCACGTGTTCTTTTTTATTACTCTGAAGTAAATACGCAATATTCTTTAATACTTTTTCATTTGAAACACCCGTATATTGTTTATGCAAATTTTCATCATACAATTTACAATCACAATAAATCTGATCCAAGTAAGGTAACGCCTTTTGTACATTCTCTAGATCTGTATATAGACTTGTTTCAATAGCCGTATGAATTCCTTTTTCCTTACAAACCTTTAATAAATCAATCAAGAAATCACTTTGTAAAAAGGGTTCTCCCCCTGAGAAAGTAACTCCACCTTCTCTTTTAAAGAATAATTCATCCTTTAAAATTTCCTGAACACATTCCTCTACCGTATATTCTTTGGCATCCATACTCAAAGCTAAAGTAGGACATACATCACAAATCGCATCCCAATCTTCTTTTGCGTTTCTTGAAACACTAATTTTATGATTTACACACTTAACGCCACCCTGTTTTGATGCATGTACACAACTAAGACAATGCATACACTTGGATTCCATATACAAGACTTGTGGTAAATATGACAATCCTTCTGGATTTTGACACCACTTACAGCGAAGTGGACACCCCTTAAAAAACACCGTTGTACGAATTCCTTTTCCATCGTGTGTCGCAAAACGCTTTATATCAAATATATATCCTTTAGATGTTGTCATAACTTGTCCTTGCGATAATTTCATCCTGCAACTCTCCAGCAAGCTCTGTAAAATATGCAGTATAACCAGCAACACGAACCGTCAAAGAACGATATTGATCTGGATGTATTTTGGCATTTAATAAATCTTCTTTACGAACCACATTAAACTGAATATGTGGAATCTCTAAGTCAACAAATGTACGCATAAAATTCGCAAACTTATCAATACCTGATTCCGTCTTAAAGAATTCTGGTAGAAACTTCATATTTAATAAGCCACCATTTGTTGTACAAGAATTATCTAAATGCGATACTGATTTTAAGACAGCTGTAGGCCCCTTTAAATCACGACCATACACAGCCGATAATCCACCATCAGCCAAAGGCGTTTGGGCAAGTCTTCCATCGCAGCTAGCCCCTACATTTTCTCCCATAGGAACATGGGCACTCACCGTATACATTCCTGTATGATATTCTCCATTACGATAGTTTGTATATTTTCTTAATTTATTTCTAAAATTCAATGCCCATTTTGCACCAATCTCATCCACCCATTCCACATCATTTCCATACTTAGGTGCACGATTAAGTAACATCTGGCGCATGACTTCATTGTTTGAAAAATTTTCTTTCAAAGCTTTTTCTAAATCAGCTGCATCAATTTTCTTTTCATCATATACAAGCTTTTTTAAGGCCGCCAAACTATCTGCAAGGTTTGCCACTTGAATCATTTGAATACCCGACAAATTATAATGCGCACCACCACGCGTTACATCCATTCCTTTTTCCATGCAATCATCAATGACGCTTGATAAGAAGGCTGTTGGTAAAATATCAATATGTGCTTTTTCCACTTCTTCTAAACATGGAATCATTTTATCAATAAAATAATCCATCATTTTTTCAAAGGCAGATTCTAAATCAGAAAATGAAGTATATGTGCTTAACGATCCATAATCAGGCCCCATTTGTTTTCCCGTCAACAAACAACGACCATGATTCAAAGTAAGTTCTAACACCTTATTCATATTAAACATGCCCGAATCCGACCAACCCAAATTATTGCCTTGTGTTGTAAGTTCCACACAACCAACAATCGCATAATCCATGGCATCAAAATGTGATATACCTAAATCTTCCATCGCCTTAATAATTGCCTTATCATTGAAAAATTGTGGCATTCCACTTCCTTTTGAAACAACTCGAATCGCATGTTTTAACAGTTCATCATTCGTATGTTCATGAAGTCGAACGGATAAGTTGGGTTGTGGAAGACCAATATCTTCTTGTGCATTTAAAAACAAATGACTCAATTCATTACTAAAATCGTTTCCATTTTGATCTTGTCCACCAACACAAATATTGAATCCAATTGGAAAACCTGCAAAATATTTAGCACTATGCGCATTTCTTAGATATACAATCTCATTGAATTTCAACCATAAACATTCAATCAATTCTAAAGCTTCACTTTCTTTTAACATACCTGAATCTATATCTTGTTTATAGTAAGAATATAAAGTTTCATCTAAACGACCCGGAGAAAAACTAGATGCATTACTTTCCATGTGTAATACGACAAATAAAAACCATAATGACTGCAACGCTTCATGAAATGTTACGGCAGGTTTATAAGCCAGATTTTTACAAATCTTTGCGACAGCTTTTTTATTCATTTCCAAAGCTAAATCATGATAGCGAAGCATAAACTTCTGTACACCTTGCATGACTAAAATAACACATTCATAGAATTCTTTTTTTGATTCAGAACATGTTTTTAAATGATTTCTAGCTAAATCAATATAGCCTTGTGGACCAAGTTCTAACCATTCCTTTACATTTGGACAAATATGCCCCTGAGCATGATCGGTTTGATTAACTTTTACTACTTTAGAAATTGCACTAATTTCATTACCAAAACGATTCTTAATAACATCCTCTAAACTTTTACCTTTCCAATATGGAACAATCACTTTACGAAAAGTCTCAATGTCTTCAGGACGAACATTAAACTTATCTTGAGGACGTGTTGGAATCGTTTCAAATTCACGATCCACCCAAGAAATTCCACTTTCTGGAAATACAACACCATAACGAACACCTTTTGTTCGATTTCCCACAATCAACTCTTCAGGTTCCATACCAATTTCAATTTCATTTAACGCGTTATACAAAGAAAGTGCACGCTTATAAGGAATCGATTTATCTTCATTTTCTTGATATGTTCGTGTAATAATCAAAGCTTGCTCAATACTTACAAAGCGAGGTTGAGACAACATTTTATCTTTCAGAATAGAAATACGATTTAACATAGTAAGTCCTCCATCTACAATTAGATTATAAAAAGAACTATGATCAAAATCAATAGTTCCTTATTACTTTTTATTATTTTTTATTGTTTGTAGAATTCCATAAAACGCATCCACTTTGGCATATTCATAATTGCCCATTTGATAAAATTTGTCCGAATCCGCCAACATATATGCTTTTTTAGACTGATTTAATACAATGCGCTTTGTTTGACCATCATTCGGCATATAGGTCATAACACTTCCAGATTCTAAATCTATACCAACCACACCTAAAAAAGATAAATCAAAATGAAATCGTTGAAGAAATTCATCGCACATATTACCCACAAAACCATTTCTTGCATAATCAAATTCTCCACCAATGAAAATAGAATGAATTTGACTTGTAGAAAGAATCTGAATTACATCCAACATATTCGTAACGACTGTAATACCTGAAATAGGTCTTAACACTAATAATTTAGCTAATTCAATATTCGTAGTCGAAATATCCAAAAAGACTGTCATATTTGGTTCAATCAAATCATAAGCCATTTGCGCTATTTTTTGTTTCTCCTTACTATTCACACTCTTTCTAGAATTGGCATCCTCTAAATGAACATTTAAACGATTCAAAATCGCTCCACCATAAATCTTTTTACATTTCCCTTTCGATTCTAAAAAAGCTAAATCTTTACGAATTAAATCGGGTGTTACACCAAAACGTGTACTTAAATCTTTTACCAACACTTTACCATTCTCTTGTAAATCTTCTAAAATTAAATTTTGTCTTTCTTCTACAAACATACTCATCACCTGTTTAAATATTATATCATTTTTGTGATATACTAAGAAACATCGAGGTACTACAAATGAATAAAAACGGAAATTTTAAAAGTACGGTAGGATTTGTGCTTGCCTGTGTAGGTTCTGCCGTGGGAATGGGAAACATATGGATGTTTCCATATCGTTTAGGACAATATGGAGGAGCTGCCTTTCTGATTCCATATTTAATTTTTATCGCCTTATTTGGTCTTGTTGGTTTATCGGCTGAATTTGCGCTAGGAAGAATGGCAAAAACCGGAACGTTAGGTGCTTATACATATTGTTGGAAGAATAAATTTGGTAAATATATTGGATGGCTTCCATTACTTGGATCTCTTGGAATTGCGATTGGATACAGTGTCATTTTAGGATGGGTATTTCGCAGCATTCAAGGTGTAGTCACAAACGAACTACTCACGAATAGTATTCCAGCTTTCTTTACGAATATGACACAATCCTTTTCAAATGTACCATGTCACTTTTTAGTCTTGTTTATTACTTGTTTATTGTTATTCACAAGTGCTACAAATGCCATTGAAAAAGTCAACAAAGTATTGATGCCAGCCTTCTTTATTTTATTTATATTCCTTGCCATTCGTGTCAGCTTATTTGACGGTGCTATCGAAGGTTATAAATTTTTGTTTGTTCCTAAATGGGAATGTTTACTCAACAAAGAAACATGGATCATGGCCATGGGACAAGCTTTTTTCTCCTTATCCATTACTGGTTCTGGAATGATTGTATATGGAGCATATTTAAAGGATGATGTGGATATTCCAAAGGCAAGTGTGCAGACGGCTGTATTTGATACAATTGCTGCTATGCTAGCGGCACTTGCCATTATGCCTGCCGTATTTTCTTTTGGCATCGATCCCGTTAGTGGTCCTAGTTTAATGTTTTTAACCCTTCCTGAAGTATTTAAACAAATGCCACTCGGCAATCTCTTTGCCCTATTCTTCTTTATTTCAGTAGCTTTCGCCGGAATCACAAGTTTAATCAACATGCTTGAAGCTGTGTGTGAGTCTTGGCAAAATCGCTTTCACATTTCTAGAAAAAAAGCGGTTTTACTTTGTGGCATTATCACATTCGCCATATCTGTATGTATTGAAAATGGAGATATTGTAGGTAAATGGATGGATGTTGTCACAATCTATATTATTCCTTTTGCAGCACTACTTGGAGCCATAACTATTTACTATGTTTTAGGATGGAATGCTTTAAAACAAGAATTAGACAAAGGAAGAAAAAAGCCGGTTGGACCGACTTTTAAATTCTTAGGTAAATATGTTTATGTATTTCTTGCCATCATTATTTTGATTTTGGGAATTCTTTATAACGGTATTGGCTAAGCGTTTCTAAATCTTTCCAAGTAAATACACAGTCCTCTAGTATCATATAGCTATGAGGGCTGTTTTCTTTTGGAATTGAAACAGAGCCTGGATTCATATAAATAATACCATCTCGATCTTCAATTGCAGGAACATGGGTATGTCCACATAGTAATAAAGATCCAGGCTTTAGCTTAACAGGTTCTAAATGTCCATGTGTACAATAGATAAAAAGCCCGTTTATATCCAACACAGAATAATCTGCTAAACATGGAAAATTCAATACCATTTGATCGACTTCACAATCACAATTTCCACGAACACATAAAATCGAGTCTGATATGGAATTCAACATCTCAATCACTTTTTTAGGTGCATACTCTTTTGGTAAATCATTTCTAGGTCCATGATATAAAATATCCCCCAATAAGATCAATCGATCTGGTTTTTCGTATTTGTAAGCATCCATTAGTTTTTGACAATAATAACTTGAACCATGGATGTCACTTGCGATCATATACTTCATTAAATTTCACTCCCCTTTAAGAAAAAAGAATGCCGAAGCATTCTTTTATTTATTATTCACCTTTTTCTAAAGCTAATGTACGAGTTGTTAAATCACATACTTCAGTTGGTCCATAATATTGGATTGCTCCTGGATAAGTATATGCAGTTTCAACAGCCCATGTATCACGGTTTGCTTCGAAGAATTTGAATGGTTTTCCATCTAATTCAACCAATGCTTTTTTGATAACTGGTTTATCTTCACCGTTACGACGTTCAATATTCATCATCTTAGTGATTGGCATACCACCAGCAACCCATTCTTCAGCTGGTTTAGATAAGTTAGATACTTTTGATAAATATCCATTATATCCGTATTGGATCAACATGAATGCGTTGTATCCTAATGAGTAGCAATAGTCAGCATCAAAGTTTGATGGGAATGCACAACGTCCTTCGTATCCGAAGAAGTGGTGTAATGCATTGAATTTACCTGTAAATCCTCTTTCAGTTAATTTATCTTTAACTAAGGCTGAGAACAATTTTTCTGATTCAATTAAAGATACCTGTACGTTTCCGTGTGGATCTCTTTCTAAGAATAATTGTTGTTGGATAGTTTGAGGTAAGATTGCGAATACAGCCATTGATTCAGCAGTTAAACCTTTTTCAATGAATGCATATTTTTCTTCCCAGCTACCTAATGCGTTAAATTCTTCTGTTTTGTTTCCAGCTAATAATTCGTTGATTTCAGCAATCAATGCTTTAAATTCTGGAACAAATTCAACTACACCTTCAGGGATGATTGCAACACCGAAGTTGTTTCCATTTGCAGAACGTTTTTCAACAGCATCTGCAATGTAGTCAGCGATTTCAGATAAAGATTGTTTTTTAGCAGCAACTTCTTCTGAAATTAAACAAATGTTTGGTTGAGTTTCTAAAGCACATTCCAAAGCTACGTGACTTGCACTACGTCCCATAACTTTTACAAAGTGCCAGTATTTTTTAGCAGAGTTTGCATCACGTTCGATGTTTCCGATTAATTCACTATATGTTTTAGTTGCAGTATCGAATCCAAATGAACATTCGATGTCTTCGTTTTTCAAGTCACCATCGATAGTTTTTGGACAACCGATAACTTGAACACCTGTATTGTGAGCAGCAAAGTATTCAGCTAATACAGCAGCGTTTGTATTTGAGTCATCACCACCGATAATTACGATAGCAGTGATTCCATGTTTTTCACAAACTTTTGCAGCAACTGCGAATTGTTCTTCAGTTTCTAATTTTGTACGTCCAGATCCGATAATATCAAATCCACCCGTATTTCTGTATGCATCGATATATGCATCATCGAATTCTACATAGTTGTCTTCTAATAATCCAATAGGACCATTTTTAAATCCGTAAAGAACGTTTTCTTTACTAGTAGCTTTTAATGCATCGTATAGACCACAAATAACATTGTGTCCACCAGGTGCTTGTCCACCAGATAAGATTACACCTACAACTTGTTTTTTAGCTGCAGAAGTATTTTCTCCTTTTTCGAATGTGATTTCTTTTTCTCCGTAAGTGTTAGGGAATAAAGCCGCGATTTTTTCTTGGTCTGCAACACTTTGAGTTGCGTTTCCTTCCTTAACACAGATTTCTGAAATACCATTTCTTAACATTCCAGGCAATTTTGGACTGTATTGGTATCTAGCTTTTTGAAGTGGTGATTGATTCATTTTTATATCTCCTTTTCAATTTATACCTACATTAAAAATTTTATAACACTTTGCCCAAAAAGTAAATACGACGCCTTTATTCAAGGTGTGATTTTAAACATTCATATTTCCGATAATCAAACACATCCTCTCTATCTAGTAATTGCGACCATCTTGCCGATAATAATTTCGCATATTTAAAATCTTCCAATCCATACGAACCCAAAGCATATGCATCATTACACTCAATTAATAAGGTTTTTCCATCTTTTGTAACACCAATATCAATCGAACATGCCATAGGTCTTTGTTTCCAGCCCAAGAAACTAATCATAATCGCATCCAATACATTCGCATCATAGTTGTAGTGCCAATCCCCTTTGTATGGACGAACATCAATAATTTCATCATAATAGACAAAACAACGCCATTCACGTACAAACTCCACAGGCTCACTGCATAATACTTCAAGATTTTCATTATAAGCACCACAACCAATCAAATCCTTAATACTTGAAATAACTTTACCTGTAAACACCTTACTATCCACTGGCTTTACAAACCATCCGGCTGACCACTTACTTTCATCTGTCGAAATCGAATTGATAGTATCTTTCCATATCTTTCTTCCTAAGAATTTCTTTAAGCATACTGGATAATCATCCACATGTGGATTAAGCACACCAAACTTTGCGAAAACATTATCACACTGCTTTATATAATCCACAACAATATCTTCTCGAGTAATTTCATCATATACATCATCCAATGAATAATATGGGACAACTTCACAAGCCAATTCATTAAAACCAGAAATAGCCTTCTGCATATTCTGACTATGACCTACCACAAGACCTGAATTATAATCTTTCTTAACCTTAACATACACCTTCATATACTTATCCTCATGTATTACTTTCTATATATTTATTACTTACCATCCATATTGACATTATTCATGTCTATTACTTAAAATTAAATAAAAAAGGGGACATACACACTTATTATGTCCACCCTCTTAAATATTTCACCTTTATTATAACCTAAATGCAACTGCAGCAGCTTCTTCTGTAGCTTTATGGTGTGATTTTAAACATTCAACACTCATTTCTTCCTGTAAGTATTCAAAGAACAATCCAATATGATACCCATCGGCTACGGCATGCGCAATTGTGATATTTACAGGCATCTGATAATTATCATCATATTTTCCAGCTGTGATGATTGGAAAGAAGGCAGCACCCCCATTGACCATACGACTTGAAACCGCTGTAAATGCAGTCCAGGGCGTACATGAAACACAATAAAAGTTTGCAGGTTGGCCTTTCTTTACTTTGATTCCCCTTTTTGTTTTACCTAATTCCATATCAGAAGTAATATTTTTGTAGAAAGAATCAAAATCATCCGTAAAATCGGTCCAACAATCCGAAAATGTATGATCTTCTTCGTGGAAGATTGTATAGTTAGGAACTAAAGAATCCCACACACATAAATCTCCATTTTTATCTTTAAACATGCGAAAGTTTTCAATACGATTCAATACTTTAGTCACACAATAAATCAACGTTGGATAAAATTTATATCCATTTGTATGACAAAAAGTTAATAACTCACTCACATCAATATTAGCCGTCATATTCACTTCAACATTTAAACTGTTTGTATAATACAGATAATGCTCTTTACGGCACCAATTTTCTAAATCAATCTTCTTATATCCACACATAAAATCTCCTATATTATTGCCATTATAACAGTACCTACTGTAATTAAAATTAAACCTAACAATGCCTTCATTGATAACTTTTCATGAAATACAACACGCGAAAAAACAATTGTTACAAGTATACTCAATTTATCAATGGGAACCACCACACTTGCAAGTCCATCCTGTAAAGCACGATAGAAACATAGCCAAGATCCTCCTGTCGCAAAACCAGATAAGATGATAAACAAGAGTTCTTTTCGATCGACTTCTTTTATTTGAGACTGCTTATTTTTCACAAAGACCATTAGCCAAGCCATAACTAAGACAACACTTGTACGAATGGCCGTACCTAAATTAGAATCAATTCCAGAAATACCAATCTTACCTAAAATTGATGTAAGGCTCGCAAATACAGCTGACAAAATCGCATAAATCAACCAGCTTTTATCTGAAGTATTAGATTCAACATCCTCTTTTCTGTTCATCATCAACATTGTACCTACACCAATCATGCATACACAGTCAATTTTAGCTAAAGACAAGCCTTCATGAAAAAAATCAAAGCCAAAAGAATCGATAAAATCGTACTGGATTTATCAATAGGTACAACTTTATTCACATCCCCGTTTTGTAGAGCTTTAAAATAACATAGCCAACTAGCTCCTGTTGCGATGCCAGATAAGACTAGAAACAACAAAGTTTTTCCACTGATATCCGTGATACCCGCTTTAGTTCCAGTCATTAACACCATTACCCACGAAAATACTAAAACCACGATGGTACGTATGGCGGTTGCCACATCAGAATCTGTTTTTGAAATCCCACATTTTGCGAGTACAGAAGTAATGCCCGCAAAAAAGGCAGAACCTGTCGCATAAGTAAATTTTCTCCTTCTCTAATTAAACAGTTGGAGATAAACTCCTCTAAGAACCGTACGTGCAGTTTTCCCGCATACGGCTCCCCACTGTTACTTTAAACTTTCTTGTTGTAAATGACTTTGTCACCACTCCAAATATCTACATGGATATAGGGGTGGATGATTCTTTCATGCCATATTTCATAGAACCTTTCCAATTTGAAACTTCTTCTTTGACTTCTTCGATTCATCCATTTGAACGTAACATATAGTGAATGAATCCAAAGGCTTCTTACCTCTCGTATCATTCCGCTCAGACTGTAGTAGTTAAAACTACCCGTTAACTTCTTGTTCAATTTCTTCATGAATTCATCAAATTGTTTATCTCTATTCTCTTTCACCCATTTCTTAAGATTCGACTTAAATTGCTTCTTCTTTTTGCGACTTATCTTATGTCCTACAGAATAGTAGCCTTTTCTTGTCTTACTGTTGAAATGTGTAAATCCTAGAAAATCAAAAGTTTCTCTTGTACCACAATTTCTTCCAAATGGAAGTATTCGTGTCTTTTCTTTGGATAGTTCCAATCCAAAAAGTTCCATTCTTCTAATAATGGCTTCATATACTCTTTGTGCATCTCTTTCATATTGAAACATTATCAAGAAATCATCCGCAAATCTTACGAGGTATGCTTCCCCATGCAACTGTTTCTTGATGCACTTTTCAAACCATAAATCCAATACATAATGTAAGTATACATTGGCAAGTATTGGACTAATCAGTCCACCCTGAGGTGTTCCTATACTAGTATCCTCATATTTTCCTTCTACCATGACGCCTGATTTGAGCATTCTCGCTATATATCTCAGGTAGTTCGGGTCTGCGATATCATTTCGAAGAAATTTCATAAGCCACTCATGATTCACATTATCAAAGAAACCTTTAATATCACAATCCAACATATAATTTATCTTCTTGTGCATAATAGTATCATTGATTACTTTAATCGCATCATGAGTACTTCGATTTGGTCTGAATCCATATGAACAGTCTAGAAATCTAGGCTCATATACATCACTAAGTATATCTGCCATGGCTCCTTGAAAGAGCCTGTCTTCATAGACCGGTATCCCTAAAGGCCTTTTCTTGCCATTTCCCTTGTCGATTTCAACTCGTCTTACGGGTTGTGGCTTATAGCTAAAGC
>OLZE01001477.1_pt1 | contig 11580 bp, 9 predicted proteins | sample 1674091 | NCBI WGS metagenome assembly OLZE01 (sample SAMEA103958143, study PRJEB25191) | human gut metagenome | biome: human-associated habitat [ENVO:00009003]; feature: intestine environment [ENVO:2100002]; material: feces | place: Germany | collected 2013/2015
ATGATATACTTCAAGAGTTGATAAACCCTGGTTCAGCAGACGGAATCTCCAACCGCGGCTTAGCCTTGGGCGATATATAATTTTTTAGGAGGATATTTTAATGAAAGCAACAATCAACAAACAGGAAATCATCGCAAAATATGGCAGAACACCTAACGACACAGGTTCACCTGAAGTTCAGATTGCTCTTTTAACAGCAAGAATCGATCTTCTTACAGAGCATCTTAAAGAGCACAAGAAAGACCACCACTCAAGAAGAGGTCTTTTAAAGATGGTTGGTCAGAGACGTGGTTTACTGGCATACTTAAAGAAAGTTGATATCGAGAGATATCGTTCCTTAATTGAGCGCTTAGGTCTTAGAAAATAAGATCTTCTCCATACAGAGCCGCTTCCGCATGGAGGCTGGCATGTATGGATACCGTATGAAATCTGTTTTCATACGGTTTTATCGAGTGGAGACTTACTCCACTCGATTTTCAGTTAAAATAAGAAAGAATCCTGTGAAAACAGGTTCTTTGCCAAAGGCAGAAGTATATTTCCGAGACCACTGAAAAATGTATGAGAGGTCGTGGATTTTTCAGTAGTTTCGGTGCTTCTGTCTCCACAGAGAAAAGGAGAAAACGCATGTATAAAAGTTTTTCAATGGAACTTGCAGGCAGAACACTGACCGTAGATATCGGCAGAGTATGTGCCCAGGCAAACGGAGCCGCATTATTAAAATACGGTGAGACAACAGTTTTATCTACTGCTACCGCATCGGACAAGCCGAGAGACGGAGTCGATTTCTTCCCGCTCAGCGTTGAGTACGAAGAGAAAATGTATGCAGTCGGAAAAATCCCTGGTGGATTTAACAAGAGAGAAGGTAAGGCATCCGAGAATGCAATCCTTACTTCCCGTGTTATCGACCGCCCGATGCGTCCGTTATTCCCGAAGGATTACCGCAACGACGTTACCATCAACAACATGGTTATGTCTGTTGACCCGGAGTGCCGTCCGGAAGTTGTTGCAATGATCGGTTCCGCACTTGCAGTTACCATTTCTGATATCCCGTTTGCAGGTCCTTGTGCCATGACACAGATGGGTATGGCAGATGGCGAGTTTATTATCAATCCTTCCCAGAAAGTATGGGATACCGGTGATTTACAGCTTACCGTTGCATCTACCGCTGAGAAAGTCATCATGATCGAAGCTGGTGCAAATGAGATTCCGGAAGAGAAGATGATCGAGGCAATCTATAAATGTCATGATGTGAACCAGACAATCATCGCTTTCATCAACCATATCGTAGAAGAGGTTGGTAAGCCAAAACATGAGTATACAAGCTGTGCAATCCCGGAAGAGATGTTTGCTGCAATCAAAGAGATCGTAACACCGGAGCAGATGGAAGAAGCTGTATTTACCGATGAGAAACAGAAACGTGAAGAGAACATCCGTGAGATCACAGATAAACTTGCTGAGGCATTCGCAGATAACGAAGAGTGGTTGGCAGTGCTTGGCGAGGCTGTTTACCAGTATCAGAAAAAGACTGTCCGCAAGATGATCTTAAAAGACCACAAACGTCCGGATGGCCGTGCAATCAACCAGATCCGTCCGCTTGCAGCTGAGGTTGACCTGATTCCTAGAGTGCATGGTTCTGCAATGTTTACCCGTGGACAGACACAGATCTGTGATGTTGTCACATTAGCTCCGCTTTCTGAGGTACAGAAGATCGACGGATTAGATGAGAACATCACAACAAAGAGATATATCCATCAGTACAACTTCCCTGCATATTCTGTAGGTGAGACAAAAGTTTCCCGTGGACCGGGACGCCGTGAGATCGGTCACGGTGCACTGGCTGAGAAAGCACTTATGGCAGTACTTCCTTCTGAGGAGGAGTTCCCATATGCGATCCGTGCCGTATCCGAGACATTTGAGTCAAATGGATCTACTTCCATGGCTTCCACCTGTGCATCCTGTATGTCTTTAATGGCAGCAGGTGTTCCGTTAAAAGCAATGGTTGCAGGTATTTCCTGTGGTCTTGTTACCGGTGACACAGATGATGATTACCTTGTTCTTACGGATATCCAGGGTCTTGAGGATTTCTTCGGAGATATGGACTTTAAGGTAACCGGTACACACAAAGGTATCACAGCAATCCAGATGGATATCAAGATCCATGGTCTTACAAGACCGATCGTTGAGGAAGCAATCGGACGTGCGAGAGAGGCAAGAATCTACATCATGGATGAGGTTATGTCAAAAGCAATCGAGGAGCCGAGAAAAGAAGTCAGCACATTCGCACCGAAGATCGTTCAGATCCAGATCAATCCGGACAAGATCGGTGATGTAGTCGGACAGAGAGGAAAGACGATCAACGAGATCATTGACCGCACAGGCGTTAAGATCGACATTACCGATGACGGTGCTGTATCTGTATGTGGCACAGACGCAGAGATGATGAACAAAGCAATCGAAATGATCAAGATTATCACCACTGACTTTGCAGAGGGACAGATCTTTACTGGTACTGTTGTAAGCATCAAAGAATTTGGCGCATTTGTTGAATTTGCTCCGGGTAAAGAGGGAATGGTTCATATTTCCAAGATTTCCAAAGAGCGTATCAATCGTGTGGAGGATGTCCTGACATTAGGAGATAAAGTAAAAGTTGTCTGCCTTGGAAAAGACAAGATGGGACGCATCAGCTTCTCTATGAAGGATGTTCCGGCAGAGGCATAAGAAAAAACAAATAGTTTAAAAATTATAAATAATCTATATACAAGATATATGGATTTGAAAAAAGAACTGTATGTTAATGATAGTTATTAACGTGCAGTTCTTTTTTGTAATACCTGACAATAGAATGGCCTCATCGGCATTACAATCCCATAATTCCGTCCACTGGCAGGGAAAAGGCAACACCATGGGCAGGAGAGTCCATTCCATGAGCAGAGCTGATCGCCTGCATGATCTCTGTTTTTTTATCTTTTGGTACAACGATTGCGACGATTTCCTGTTCTTCCTGGATCGTGATGCCGAAGATGACAGCCGATTTTCCGGGACTGCAGCGCAGACCTTTTAAGATCGTGCCTCCGGTTGCACCGGCAGCGCGCGCGGTGTTCATGACAGCGTCACTGTATCCCTGATTGATTGTTACAAGTATCATAGCATGTGTAATTGGTTCACTCATCTTTTTCACTTCCTTTTCAACTTCTTCACCGTCTGATTCTGCGGTGTGCTCGTTTAAAAGTTTATATAGAAATCCCTGTATACCGTTCATGGGAATACTGACGGCAATACCGGTTCCTTTTTTATGAAGGCTCAATGCCTTATTCATTTCAGCGAGCAGAATTTTTTTGCGTCCGTTTGTGATACTTTTCTGGATACTTCCAAGACCGCATAATTCTAACCATTCTGAACTGGCTGTGCCGATCCCATGCATCTGATAGTAGACCGGTATATGGGAATCTGCTAAAAATTCGCATAATTGCTCTCTGATATGGGAGTCTGTGATAATTACAAGGCAGCGGTAAGCTTCTCGTTTTTTCTGTTCCTGCATCGTTAAAAATCCTCCTCAAAATCCAGAATTTCATTGTCGTCAATGCCAATGATGGCGGCGGCAGGGGTACTTGCTTTCTTTAATTTCATATTATAGGAGACACCCATGACCTGAACTGCAATAAGTGGTGCCATGGCAACCATCGCAACAACTCCGAAAGCATCTGTGACTACATTTCCTCCGATCGCGGTACATGCACCCATGGCAAGCGGGAGCAGAAAAGTGGAAGTCATAGGACCACTCGCAACACCGCCGGAGTCGAAGGCAATGCCGACAAATACTTTTGGTACAAATCTTGTCAGAATCAGTGCAATCAGGTATCCCGGGATTAAAAGCCAGTAAATGTTTAAACCGGTAAGAACACGAAGCAATGCAAGTGCAACGGAGGCGGATACACCGATCGACAGGCTTAAATTCATGGTATCTCTGGAAATAGAGCCGTTTGTGACGTCCTCAACCTGACGGTTTAATACCTGGACCGCAGGCTCTGCTTTTACGATATAGTAACCGATCAAGGCACCGATCGGGATTAAAATCCATTTCCACGGCTGGCCGGCAAGACTGCTTCCAAGAAGACTTCCAACAGGAGCAAATCCGACGTTTACACCGGTTAAGAAAAGGATCAGACCGATGATCGTGTAGAGTAAACCGATGATCATTTTGATCACCTGCGGCTTGTGATAACGTCTGGAAATAAGCTGGAAGATCAGAAATACGAAAATTACCGGAAGGATGGACAGCAGAACCTCTTTTGCATAATCCGGTATCATATGTACAAATTCGCGGATCACGTCCTGCATCGTGATTACGTCCGGGATTGTTGTCTCATTGTATGCGGCACCGGTTGGATGATAAAAAATGCCAAGCAGAAGGACCATTAAAACAGGACCTACACTGCAAAAAGAAATCAGACCAAAACTGTCACTCGAACCGTTTTTATCGTTTCTGGTTGCGGAGAGACCAACACCGATCGCCATAATAAAGGGAACTGTCATGGGACCTGTCGTCACGCCGCCGGAGTCAAATGCGACTGCAATAAAATCAGCAGGAGCCGCGAAAGAAAGAAAAAACAGTGCAATATAAAAAATGCACAAAAGAACTGGAAGACTGATCCGAAAGAGAATACGGAGTACGGCGATCACTAAGAATACGCCGACACCAAGTGCAACCGTAAAGATCAGGGTATTGTTCGGAATAGAAGGAACCTGATTTGCAAGAACCTGAAGATCGGGTTCTGCGAGGGTTATGATAATACCCATCAGAAAGCATACGCCGATTAAAACAGGAAGCTTTCTTGTTTTCATAATGGAAGAACCAACGCCTTCGCCGAGAGGTGTCATGGCAGTTTCTGCACCGAGCTGGAAAAAAGCCATGCCGATGATCAGCATAAATGCACCGACTAAGAACAGGGCGATCGTTCCGGTTTCCATGGGAACAACAAAAATGGAAAGCAGGAGCACGATCACCGTGATTGGCAGGACTGCATTTACGGATTCGTCAAATTTTTCTTTGAGTTTTTTGTTCAAGATGGCATCACACTACTTTCTTTTTTGATTTTAAAGCGAACCAAAATAGTTCACTAATTAACTATTATTTATTATAAGGAAAATCATGCCAAGTGTCAAACATTCTTCTGAATATTCAGAAAAATTTAACATTTTTTTATCATTTTTAGCAGAAAATAAATTTCTTCATATAATAATATGGAAGTTCTTTGACAGAATGGGAGAGACTATGGATCGGGTGAAGAAGATGATTCACACGGATTATGCATACAGATCAGGACTTAGCGGACAGAATGTTACCGTTGCAGTGATGGATACCGGTATTGTTGCACATCCGGATTTTGAGGACAGAATCATATATTTTCATGATTTTTGTTATGGGAGAAAGGAAATGTATGATGATAATGGTCACGGCACCCATGTTTCGGGGATTATTGCGGGAAACGGAAAAATGTCTGAGCAGTATCTGAAAGATACTGCACATAAGGTTCGGATATACAGTGGAGTTGCACCAAAATGCAGGATTATCATGTTAAAGGTTTTAGATGAAAATGGAAATGGAAATACGAAAAAAGTACTTGATGCAGTGATGTGGGTCAAAGAGAACAGGGAACGTTATCATATTAAGATATTAAATATATCGGTAGGAATGTTACCGGGCGCAGGTGTGGAGGAGCAGAGGAAGCTTTTATATGCGATCGATGAATTGTGGGATGCAGGGATCATGGTCGTTGCCGCTGCAGGAAATAACGGACCAAAAGAAAATACGGTGACGATTCCGGGTATTTCAAGAAAAGTACTGACGGTCGGAAGCAGTGATGATGATACCTATGACCGTGGGAGAAAAGTTTTAAAAACCGGATACAGCGGCAGGGGGCCGACTGCATGCTGCATTGTAAAGCCGGAAATCCTCGCACCCGGAACCGGTATTACAAGCTGCAGCAGGGATAAAAGCGGATATCAGGTAAAAAGCGGAACTTCCATGGCAGCACCGGTTGTCTCAGGGGCGCTTGCCCTTGCATTTGAGAAGTATCCATCATTTACTCCGGCAGAAATGAAGCTGCGCCTTTATGAGAGAGCATATCCGAGAAGTGCGCAGCTTGGCAGGATCGGATGGGGGATGATACATGTGGATCATCTCGTGCGTTGACTTTTGAGAGGAAAATTATTACAATAAGCACATATTTGTACTGTGGCACAAACTTGTGCAGATGAAAACGTTGCTTTCATTGAAAAGCGTGCAGGGAGAATGGAGATTTGTATGAAGAAAATATTACATCTCATATTTGGAAGATTTTTTGTGGTTGCCATGGCAATCATTTTACAGGTGTTATGGCTGTGTGTCGTATTGTGGCAGCTCAGTTACAAGTTTACGTATGTCAATTTGCTTGTGCGTGTGATAGCAATCATTGTTGTGCTTGTAATCGTCAATAAATGGACAAATCCGGCGAATAAACTCTCGTGGACGTTTTTGATCTTATTGTCGCCGATTTTTGGACTTATGGTATATTTCTTATTTGGAAGATCCGGTCTGACCAAACATACAAGAGAGAGAATGGATGCTGTCAACCGTCAGGTGGAAGCATTGTTTCAGAGAGATAGCGCAGAGGAGAAAGGCTTAGAAAAAGAAAGCCGGTCAGCATATCTGCAGTCATCTTATATTGATAAATGGGCGGGATTTCCATTATATCAGAACACGCAGACAAAATATTACAGCTGCGGGGAAGAAATGTTCCCGGATATGTTAGAGGCACTGCGCGGTGCAAAACATTTTATATTTCTCGAGTATTTTATCATTGAAGAAGGATATATGTTCAATACGATCCTTGATATTCTTGAGGAAAAGGCAAAGGCCGGAGTGGATGTGCGCTTTATCTATGATGATGTCGGCAGCATCAATTCTATTTCTTTTGGATATTATAAAAAGCTGCAGGAGAGAGGGATTCCCTGTGTGACATTCAATCCGTTTAAACCACTGATCTCTGTGGTGATGAACAACCGCGATCACCGTAAAATTTTTGTGGTGGATGGGTATATTGGATTTACAGGCGGTATCAATCTTGCCGATGAATATATCAATAAAGTCAAAAGGTTTGGATACTGGAAGGATACCGGAGTGCGGATTGAGGGAGAGGCAGTCTGGAGCCTTACGGCAATGTTTCTGGAAATGTGGAATTATATCAACCGTTCCACGGAAGATTACAGCAGATTCCTGCCGTCTGTTTACAGGGAGAAAGAATTTACCTCCGATGGCTTTGTACAGCCGTATGGTGACAGTCCGCTCGATAATGAAAACGTCGGAGAAAATATTTATCTGAATATCATAAACCGTGCGAAAAACTATGTGTATATTTTTACACCATATCTGATCATCGATCACGAAATGCTGATCTGTCTCTCAAATGCAGCAAAGAGCGGTGTGGATGTAAGGATCGTGACACCGGGTGTGCCGGATAAAAAGGCAGTATATCTTTTAACACAGTCTTATTATGAACCGCTTTTAAAGAATGGTGTGAAGATTTTTCAGTATACACCGGGATTTATCCATGCAAAATGTTTTGTCTGTGACGATGAGATCGCGACGGTCGGCAGTGTAAACCTTGACTACCGGAGTCTGTTTTTACACTTTGAATGTGGTGTATTTATGTACCGGTCTAAGGCAGTCATGCAGGTAAAGGAAGACTGCCTCAGGACATTTGAAGAGTCGGAGGAGATGGATGTTTCATTCTGCCGCAGACGAAGACTTCCGGTACGTATGGTTCAGAGCCTGTTGCGTCTGTTTGCACCGTTGTTATAATATGAGAACAAATGTTCCACACCATCAGATCAGTGATATGTAATAACAGAATGTTTCATGACATCAAATCAGTGATACACCGGACTCTGTATTTTTAAGGAACAAAATATAACAGGGTGCGGCAAAAATAATCTTTATAATCTGCAGCATCGACTGTATCCTCATATACAATATTGACACTGCCGATCGGCGTTCCATTTAGAGAATAGACCGCCTTCCCGGCAGTGTTTCCTTTTTTTACTGGTGCTGTCACATTTTCCGGCAGTTCGATGCTTTTGGTAATGCCGGTAAGATCACTTCCGTCTGTTGTCATGTATTGAAAAGGTCTTTGGTAAATGATGCCTACAGAATCCGCAAGGCCTTTTTTAACCGGGAGATCGTCTAACTTATCTTCGTGGTTGTCACAGTAAATCCTGCATTTCCCAAACCCATAATTCAAAAGAGTCGTGGCATCCGCAGAGCGTGACTTGATATCAGGAGCCCCCATGATGACGGCGATCAGTTCCATATCATCTTTTTTGGCGGTTGCGGAAATACAGTACATGGCAGTGTTGGTAAATCCGGTTTTTAAGCCGGTGGCATACTGGTAATGTTTGATCAGCTTATTGGTGTTCGTCAGACCGAACTCCGAGGAACCTTTTGCGGTAGTGTGGGTGATATTTTCCATCCAGATTGTGCAGTAATCATGGATTTTCGGGTATTTTGTGATCAGTTCGCGCGACATCAGTGCAATGTCATTGGCGCTGGTCATATGTCCGTCGGCATCTAAACCACAGCAGTTGACGAAATTGGTGTCATTAATACCGAGTCCTTTTGCGCGTTCGTTCATCATGCGGACAAATTCTGATTCGGAACCGGCAACATGTTCTGCCATGGCAACACAGGCGTCATTGGCGCTCGCAACACTGATACATTTGATCATCGTTTCGACTGTCTGGGTTTCACCCGGTTCTAAAAACACCTGAGAACCGCCCATGCTTGCTGCATATTCGGAGACGGTCACCGTGTCATCTAAGGAAATCTGTTTGGATGAGAGTGCATCAAAAATCAGAAGCAGCGTCATAATCTTGGTGACACTTGCCGGATGCCTTGCCTCGTGGGAATTTTTTTCGTAGACGACGGCACCGGTGGAAGCCTCCATCAAAATGGCGCTTGGTGCGGAGATATTTAAGTCTGCAGCAGGTGCAGTATCTGTCTGGGCAGCAGGAGACAGGGGGATGGTTACATTCGGAATGAAACAGGAAGATGCAGGAAGTACCGTGCCCTGCACAAGGAGATTGAGACCGAGCAGAATGGAAACCATGAATTTCAAGAATATGCCCTCCGTAGGGTTCTGTTATAATTTATTTTAGATGCGAAGGATGTACATTATGCATAAAAATCTTGAATTTTGCGGGAATCCACGGTAAAATCAATATTTGTGGAATGAGAGGGTATGACATAGATGGAATTAACTGTAAAACTTCAGGTGTTTGAGGGGCCGTTAGATCTGCTTTTACATCTGTTAGAAAAAAATAAAGTCAATATATATGATATTCCAATCGTGGAGATCACAAACCAGTATATGGAATATATTGCCGAAATGCGCAGACAGGACTTAAATGTGATGAGCGAATTTCTCGTGATGGCGGCGACACTGCTTGATATCAAATCAAAAATGCTGCTCCCTGCAAAAGAAAGCGAGGATGATGAAGAAGAAGATCCGAGAGCGGAACTTGTGCAGCAGCTGTTGGAATATAAAATGTATAAATGTATGGCATATGAACTCAGGGACCGTCAGATTGATGCGGAAAAAGTATGGTTTAAAGCACCGACAATCCCGCCCGAAGTTCTTGCATATGAAGAACCGGTTGATGTGAATGAACTGATGTCCGGGGTAACACTTGCGAGGCTGAATGATATTTTTCAGTCCATCATAAAGAAACAGGCGGATAAGATCGATCCGGTCCGTTCGAAGTTTGGAAGAATCGAGAAAGAGGAAGTGTCACTTTCTGATAAGATGACATATGTGGAAGAATACAGTCTGCATCACGGACATTTTTCGTTTCGGAGTCTTTTAGAAGCACAGTCCGGGAAAATGGAAGTGGTTGTGACATTTCTGGCAATATTAGAGCTGATGAAGATGGGAAAGATCGTTGTTTCCCAGGAATACACGTTTGATGATATAAAAATTGAATCAAAAATTGCGGCCTAGCTGTGTGACAGCAGAAATGAAATGGGATCTGTGTGGAATTTTTACACACCGGAATAGAGGGTTGGTATGGAAGAAAAAAAATATGAGGCAATCGTTGAGGCGATCCTGTTTACAATGGGAGAGTCTGTGGAATTAGAGCGTATAGCAAAAACACTGGAACTTGATACAGAACGGACAAAAAAGATCATAGAACATCTGATGCAGCGCTATGAGGATGATGGCGTCGGCGTTAAGATCATGGAACTGGACGGTTCTTATCAGATGTGTACGAAGGGCGAAATGTATGAATATCTGGTGAAAATCGCAAAGCAGCCGAAAAAGCATGTGCTTACCGACGTTCTGCTTGAAACCCTTTCGATCATTGCCTACAAGCAGCCGATTACAAAGGCGGAAATTGAAAAGATCAGAGGTGTTTCCTGCGATCATGCGGTAAACAAGCTGGTGGAGTACAATCTGGTATGTGAACTTGGAAGGCTGGATGCGCCGGGACGCCCGCTGCTTTTTGGCACAACGGAGGAATTCTTAAGGAGTTTTGGCGTTCAGTCAATCGATGAACTTCCCGTGTTAAGTCCGGTCCAGGTAGAAGAATTCAAACAGGAAGCGGAAGCGGAAATGCATATGAAACTGGATATCTGATCTGGTTTCGTATGCTTTTTTTTCACAAAAAATGAGCATTTTTTGCGTATTATATACATAAGGATTGATGAAATGCTTTTTTGGAGTCTGGTGTATGTGGAAAAAACTGCTGGCATGGATCCTTGTCACTGTGATCTTAACAGGATATGGGATACAGATCGTGGAGGCTTTTGATCAAAAAGAAAATGTGCGGATGGAGGAAGTGATAGAAAAGCCGGATCAAAATTCCCTGTATGCAAAAGCAGCTGTGCTTATGGATGCGGATTCCGGGCGTATCCTGTATGAAAAAAACGGGCACCAGGCGATGGCGAATGCCAGTACGACCAAAATACTGACATGTATCATTGCACTGGAAAACTGCGACCTGGACAGCGAAGTGACCGTGAGTGCACTTGCAGCGTCACAGCCGAAAGTTCATCTGGGTATGCGGGAGGGGCAGAAGTTTTATCTGAAAGATCTGCTGTACGGACTGATGTTGGAATCTTATAATGACTGCGCTGTGGCGATTGCAGAACACATTGCAGGCACGACGGGTGATTTTGCAAAACTTATGAACGATAAAGCAGAGGAGATCGGCTGTGAGGACAGTTATTTTATCACACCGAACGGACTGGATGCCAAAAATGAAAATGGCTTTCATCACACAACAGCGGCAGATCTTTCTTTGATCATGCGGTACTGCATCAAAACATCAGAAATGGCAGAGCAATTTCTTACAATCACAAGGGAAGGACAGTATCAGTTTTCTGATATAGATGGTAAAAACAGTTACACCTGCTGTAATCATAATGCGTTTTTGCAGATGATGAACGGAGCATTGTCAGGCAAGACCGGTTTTACCGGTAATGCGGGATATTGTTATGTCGGGGCATTAAAATGTGATGACAGAACTTTTATCGTTGCACTGCTT
>OLZE01001485.1_pt1 | contig 11529 bp, 8 predicted proteins | sample 1674091 | NCBI WGS metagenome assembly OLZE01 (sample SAMEA103958143, study PRJEB25191) | human gut metagenome | biome: human-associated habitat [ENVO:00009003]; feature: intestine environment [ENVO:2100002]; material: feces | place: Germany | collected 2013/2015
CCCGGAAAGCTTGACTGTAGCTTTCCGGGGTCGTTTTATGGGTTATAATTCGTTCAGGACCCGCCGCGCGGCACGGATGGTCTCCTCGCTGGTCTGCCAGACCTCAAACTCGGAGAAGCCGGGCAGGCCCATGGGAACACCTTCCCGCCGGAAGGTCATCCGGCTGTCCAGAACCTGCTTGCCGGACATGTGGAAGGCGTGCGCGCCTGTCTCAGCTGCCAGAGCCGGAAGATTGGCCGGGGTCACGCCCGCGCCCACCAGGATCTCAAGATCGGGCCCGGCGGCCTCCACCAGCCGACGGAGCAGGGAAGCGCCCGCCGGGGCGCTGGCGGCCTGCCCGCTGGTCAGGATGGTGTCAAGATTCAGCGCTTTGGCCGCTTCCAGCGCCGCAAAGGGGTCTTTGCAGACATCAAAGGCACGGTGCAGGGTGCAGACGACCGGATGGCCAGCGGCCTTTGCAGCGGCCCGGGCGGCCGCGTAGATGGGGCGCAGCGCGTCCACGTCCAGTTCTCCCTCCGGGGTCAGCACACCGGTCACAATGCCGTCCACACCCGCCTGCACCAGCGCGGCGGCGGTCTCGGCCATCTGGGCAAGCTCATAGCGGTCGTAGCAGAAATCACCGAATCGGGGCCGCAGCAGGGCACGCACCGGCAGGCCGGTCTCGGCCTTGACCTGCCGCACCAGCGCAAGGCTGGGTGTGGTGCCGCCAATGATCAGGTCGGCGCACAGCTCCAGCCGGTCGGCCCCGCCCCGCTTTGCCGCAAGGGCGCTTGCGACACTGTCTACACAGACTTCTAAAGTATAGGGCATAAAAACCTCCCGGGAAGCAGGCCAGCGGGCGATGAAATGGACTGCAACAACAGCGACCGCCGCCAGTGGCGGATGCAGGAAGCTGTTGTTGGGGCCGCGGCCAGCAAGACGCAAGCAATGCGCGGCGGATGCTGGGAGCCGCAATCCGAACTCGTGTCCGAGGAGAAAGCTACCCGTCGGACTTGTATAACCAGCTTCTTGTGACGCTCCGCACTGTGGGCGGGGTGTCCTTCTCATAAAAATCTAAACGTCCCGCACCACAGGCGGGGCAGAATGGACGAAACTATGAATCCTTTGTACATCCTGGGCTGGCCCTTGGGCTATGTAATGGAGTGGATCTACAAGCTGATCCCCAACTACGGCTGGGACATCATCCTGTTCACCCTGCTCATCACCGTGATCAAGATCCCCCTCCAGCTCAACCAGCAGAAGAGTATGGCCCGCATGAGCGCTTTCCAGCCCATGGTGGCCGAGATCCAGAAAAAGTACCGCGACAAGCCCGAAAAGCAGCAGGAAGAGCTGATGAAGCTGCAGGAGCAGGGCTACAAGCCCACCGCAGGCTGTATGCCCATGCTGGTCAACTTCCTGGTCATGTTCGGTGTTATCGAGGTGGTGTACCGCCCGCTGCAGCGCATCTTCCACATTGGTGCCGATGCCCTGACCGCCGCAGGTGAGGCCCTGACTGCCATGGGCATCAGCTTTACCACCGTGACCCGCGACACCAACATCATTGCACAGGTCATTGCAGGCGAGAGCACCGTCTCCTCCTGCTTCACCCCGGATCAGGTGGCTACCATCACCGAGTTCGGCCAGCACATGGATTTCTTTGGCATCGACCTGACCCGTGTGCCCCAATACAGCCTGGCTGCAGAGAATCTGCCCCTGCTGATCCTCCCGGTCCTGGCGATCGTGACCATGTTCCTGTCCACCCACATCAGCATGAAGGCCAGCGGCCAGGAAATGCAGGGCAGCATGAAGCTGACCATGTATATGATGCCGCTGATGTACGTCTTCTTCTGCTTCACCGTGCCCAGCGCTTTCTCTCTGTACTACGTTGTTTCCAACATCCTGATGACCGTGCAGAGCCTGTTGATGAAGAAGATCTACGACCCTGAGAAGATGAAGGCAGAGGTCGCCGCCGAGATGGCTACCCGCAAGAAGGAGCAGAAGCGCGGTGTAAAGAGCACCACCATCAAGGTCACGGATGAAAAGACCGGCGAGGTCGTGGAGAAAAATATCTCCGCCAGCGAAATGAACAAGCGCCGCCTGGAGTATGCCCGCAAGCTGGATGAGGAGCGCTATAAGGACGAGCGCACCGTTCCGCTGAGCGAGCTGGAAAACAAGAAGGAGGATTGACGGTTATGATCCGTACTCAGGAAGCGACCGGCAAGACGGTCGATGAAGCCCGCGCAAAAGCCTGCGCCCTGCTGGGCGTGCAGGCCGACGACCTGAATGTGAGCTATGAAGTGCTCGAAATGCCCCAGAAAACCGGTTTTCTGGGCCTGAAGACCACCCCCGCCAAGGTGCGTGTGAGCGTGGAAGAGCCCGATGCCCCGGCCGCTCCCGTGGTGGAGGAGAAGGTGGAGCCTGAGGTGAAGCCTGTTGTGGAGGAAGCTCCCGCTGAGGAACCCAAGGCCGAGGAGCCGGCCGCTGCCCCTGTGGCAGAGGAGGCCGCTCCCGTTGAGGAGACTGCAGCCCCCGCCGCCGAAGATGAGGAGCCGGAAGTTCCCATCAACATCGAAGAGAACGCCAAGGTCAAGGCCGCTGTGGACTACCTGAAGGAAGTCATTGCCCTGATGGGCGTGGAAAATGTCACCTTCAGCGCCGTGCAGAAAGGCGAGGCCACCATCATCCGTCTGGATGGTGAGAAGCTGGGTGCCCTGATCGGCCGCCGCGGCGAGACCATGGAGAGCCTGTCCTATCTGGCAAGCCTGGTGGCCAACCGTCTGGAAGGCGATTACATCAAGCTGGGCCTGGATGTGGCCGGCTACCGCGACAAGCGTGAGAATGACCTGACCGTGCTGGCACAGCGCATTGGCAACAAGGTGCGCAAGACCGGCCGCAGCTTTGCCATGGAGCCCATGAACCCCTACGAGCGCCGCATCATCCACTCTGCCATCGGCAAGATGGAGGGTGTGCGCAGCGAGAGCAAGGGGGAAGGCCGTGACCGCCGTGTGGTCATCTACTCCACTGCTCCCGATGCTCAGACCGACAACACCTATGGCGAGCGCCGCCCGCGGGGCAATGGCCGCCGCCCCGGCGGCAACCGCAATGGCGGCTTCCGCGGCGGACGCGGCAGCAGCCCCCGGAATGGCGGTCCCCGCAATGGCCGCCCCGCAGGCAGCCGCGGTCCCCGTCCTTCCAGCGTGCCCGAGCGCACCTATGCTCCCCGTGACGCAGAAACTGCCGCACCCGTGGCACCCAAGCGCACCGAGCGCGTGGATGATTTTGCCGATTTCAGCTTTGGCAAGATCGAGCTGTAAACTCCGCTGAGTTTTGCACAATGCTGCCCCCTTCCGGTGGAAAACTGGAAGGGGGCTTTTTGTCTCTTTCCTTTTTCGTCGCTTCGTGATACAATAATTTTGATTTGAGAGCGGAGGGAGAGCACCAACATGGAACATTCAACGATCGCGGCCATTGCAACCGCGCCCGGCGCAGGCGGCATTGCCGTGGTGCGTCTTTCCGGCCCGGAGAGCTATGCCGTGGCGGCAAAGGTGTTCTGCCCGGCCAACCCGGCAAAGCGGGTAGAAGATGCCAAGGGCTACACCGCTCTGTTTGGGCATTTCATGGAAGGGGAGGAAGCCTTTGACGAGGGCGTGGCCCTCTTCTTCCGGGCTCCCCACAGCTACACCGGCGAGGATGTGGTGGAGCTTTCCTGCCACGGCGGCAGTGCGGTGGCCCGGCGGCTGGTGGAAAGCTGCATCGCAGCCGGTGCCGCCCCCGCCGCCCCCGGCGAGTACACCCGCCGCGCCTTCCTGAACGGCAAGCTGGGGCTGACCCAGGCCGAGGCCGTTATGGACCTGATCTCTGCCGATGGCCGACAGGGTGCGGCGCTGGCCAATGCCTCCCTGAACGGCGCGCTGGCGAAGAAGATCGGGGCTGAAAAGGATGCCCTGACCGCCCTGCAGGCCCATCTGACTGCCTGGGTGGATTTCCCCGAGGAGGACGTTCCCGCGCTGGAGGATGCCCAGCTGGTATCCACCCTGACTGCCGTGAAGGGAGAGCTGGACACCCTCATCCGGAATTATGATGCCGGTGCTGTCCTGCGGGAGGGTGTGGACTGTGCCATCGTGGGGCGGCCCAATGCGGGCAAGTCCACCCTGCTCAACCTGCTGGCCGGGTTCGACCGGGCCATCGTCACCCCCGTGGCGGGCACCACCCGGGATGTGGTGGAGCAGGCCGTCCGTCTGGGGGACATCCGGCTGAACCTGTTCGACACTGCCGGTCTGCGGGAGACCGAGGATGCGATCGAGGCCGAGGGCATCCGCCGCAGCTGGAAAAAGCTGGAAGAAGCGGGGCTGATCCTGGCGGTGTTCGATGGCTCTGAGCCCCTGACCCGGGAGGATCTTGCGCTGGCGCAGCGGTGCGCCGGCCGCCCGGCCATTGCACTGGTCAACAAAGAGGACAAGCCCACTCAGTTTGACGCAGAGATCATTGCAGGCGATTTTGCCATGGTGCTCCCGGTCTGCTGTCAGGAAGAGGGGAGTCGCAGGGTGATCGCCGCTGCCGTTGCCCGCCTGCTGGGCACCAACAACATCGACCCCCACGCTGCCAGCCTCTCGGGCCAGCGCCAGCTTGCCGCCGCCACCCGCGCGCGGGATGCAGTGGCCGGTGCGCTGGATGCGGTCAGCGGCGGGTTCGGGCTGGATGCCGTATCGGTCTGTGTGGACGATGCGCTGGATGCCCTCTGTGACCTCACCGGCGAAAATGCGTCGGAGAATGTCATCAATGAAGTGTTTGAGCGGTTCTGTGTCGGAAAGTAATGAGGAATGTTCTCTTTTGCGTGCCAAAAGAGAACCAGAAAAGCACCCGCTACTTTCGAAGCGCGGGAGGCACGAACTAGGGGCTGCTCGCCCCTAGTAACCCCAAAGAAGTGAGCTCCAAACAAAAATGCTGGAGATTCGCGCTCCCGCGCGAAGATCTCTTAACCGCATTTTTGCTTTCCACCGATTTGAAGTCGCTGCGCGACAGGCTGTGTAGGTACAGTTTCGATTGTTCCATTGACAATAGAGGGAATCCGAAAAAGTTATGAATCATTTAGGAGATTATGATGTGATCGTAATAGGCGCGGGCCACGCTGGCATTGAAGCGGCCCACGCTGCTGCCACGCTGGGTGCCAGAACGGCGGTGTTTACCATGAGCCTGGATGCCATTGGCAACATGCCCTGCAATCCCAGCATCGGCGGAACTGCAAAAGGAACGTTGGTACGCGAATTGGATGCGCTGGGCGGTGTGATGGGCCTTGCGGCAGATGCCACCTACCTGCAGAGCCGGATGCTGAACAAGGGCAAAGGCCCTGCCGTTCATGCCCTGCGCGTTCAGACCGACCGCAAGCGCTACCACGAATATATGAAGCACGCCCTTGAACTCACGCCCGGCCTTGCCATCCATCAGGCCGAGGTGGTGGGCATTGAGGTGGAGAACGGCCATGTCAAGGGCGTTGTGACCCGGCTGAACGGGGAGTACAGCGCAAAGTGTGTGGTCATTGCCACGGGCACCAATCTGGGCGGCAAAATTTTTGTCGGTGATGCGTGGTATGCTTCCGGCCCTGACGGGATGCACGCCGCCAATGCCCTGACCGAGAGCCTGAAAGCCGCCGGTCTGCCCCTGCGTCGGTTCAAGACCGGTACCCCTGCCCGTGTCCACCGGAGAAGCATCGACTTCTCCAAGCTGGAATGCCAGCCCGGCGACCCGGACAACGAGCTGCAGCCCTTTAGCTTTCTGACGGATGCACCCATGCACAACAAGGTCGAGTGCTGGATCGCCTATACCAACCCCGAGACCCACAGGATCATTCTGGACAACATCCAGCGTAGCCCGCTCTACGGCGGCATGATCGAGGGAGTTGGCCCCCGGTACTGCCCCTCCATTGAGGACAAGGTGGTGCGCTTTGCGGGCAAGGACCGGCACCCCATCTTTGTGGAGCCCTGCGGCGAGAACACAGAGGAGATGTATCTGCAGGGTGCGTCCAGCAGCCTGCCCGAGGATGTGCAGAACGCCTTTTACCGGAGCATTCAGGGCTTTGAACACATTGAAATCATGCGCCCGGCCTACGCCATCGAGTATGACTGCGTAGATCCGACCAGCCTGGAAGCCACGCTGGAGAGCAAGGTGGTGCGGGGCCTGTATGGCGCGGGCCAGTTCAACGGCACCTCCGGCTACGAGGAAGCTGCCGCGCAGGGTCTGCTGGCCGGTCTGAACGCTGCCCGCAGTGCAAAAGGGGAGAGTCAGCTGATCCTGGAGCGTCAGACCAGCTATCTGGGCACGCTGGTGGATGACCTTGTCACCAAGGGGGTCATGGACCCTTACCGGATGATGACCAGCCGGAGCGAGTACCGCCTGACCCTGCGGCAGGACAACGCCGATCAGCGGCTGACCCCCATTGGCCGGGAGTATGGTCTGGTGCAGGATGACCGCTGGGCAAAATACCAGCACACCCAGAGCATTCTGGAGGCGGAGCGCCGCCGCCTGCACGAGACCCATCTGCGCACCGCTGACCTGCGCGCTGCCATGGAAGCAGCCGGGCTGACCCCTGCCGCGGAGGGCGGCATTGCCGAAGAACTGCTCCGCCGCCCCGAGATCAGCTACCCGCTGTTGGCGGGTGTGATCGGCTGGGGCGAGGGCATCACCCCCATGCTGGCCGAGCGGCTGGAGACCGAGATCAAGTACGCAGGCTACATTGCCCGGCAGGATCGGATGATCCGTGACGTGGCCCGCCACGAAAAGACCCTGATCCCCGCAGATTTTGAGTATGCTGACCTGACCGGCCTGACGCTGGAGGCCCGTGAGAAGCTGACCCGCATCCGCCCGAAGAATCTGGGGCAGGCGGGCCGCATCCCCGGCGTTTCGCCCTCCGATGTGGCGCAGCTGAGCATTGCTTTAACAGTGAAAGAGAAAACCTGATGCACTGACGGAGAGGTTGGACGAAGGAGGGCAGAACCTCTGTACAACCTCTCAGTCGCCTGCGGCGACAGCTCCCCTGATAGGAGAGCCATTGGTAGAAAGATAAAAGAATTGCCTAAAACGAAAAGGGACAGATAAATGATCGACAAGAACAGATTAGAGCAAAAATGTTCCATGTGGAACATTGCGCTGACCGGGGAACAGCTGGACCAGCTGGATGCCTTTGCGCAGATCCTGGTGGACTACAACCAGAAGGTCAATCTGACCGCCATCACCGACCCGGAGGGCATTGAGGACAAGCACTTCCTCGACAGCCTGCTGTTTGCCAGCCAGCCCGAGGTAGCAGGGAAGATGGTGGACGTGGGTGCTGGTGCCGGGTTCCCGGGCATCGTGACAAAGATCTACAAGCCCGAGCTGGAGTTGACCCTGATGGAGCCCACCGGCAAGCGGGTGGAGTTCTTGAAGTATGCCTGCGCTCAGCTGGGCCTGACCGGGGTGGAGTTTGCCAAGGAGCGCGCCGAGGAAGCCGCCCGCAAAGCATGGCGGGAGCAGTTTGATCTGGCCTCTGCCCGTGCGGTGGCGGCTCTGCCCATGCTGGCCGAGTACTGCCTGCCGCTGGTCAAGGTGGGTGGCAGCTTCCTTGCCATGAAGGGCGCTTCCGGCGAGGAGGAGCTGGCTGCGGCCCGCGGTGCCATCCGGAAGCTGGGCGGCGAGTATAAGGAGACCCGCACCCTGCATCTGCCGGGCGGCGATACCCGCACCCTCATCCTCTGCAAAAAGATTTCGCAAACTCCGACAGCCTACCCCAGAAACGGTGGAAAGATCGCAAAATCTCCGCTGAAATAACGCAAAACCGCAAGATAAATGCCAAGCCCTGCCGAACGATTCTTCTGGCAGGGCTTTTTGATTTCTGGTACACTGGAACTGCAATGAGTGAGTTTTCCACCGTTTCCCGGGAAACAGTGGAAAACTGCGTCACATTTCAGCGAAAGGGGAAAGAATCATGTTTGAATGGAAGAAATCTGCCGGAAAGATTTACACCCTGCCTGTGGAAAGCATCCGTCCCTCGCCGTTTCAGGCTCGGACAGTTTTTGATGAAAAGGAGCTGGCGGGGCTGGCCCAGAGCATCCGGGAAAACGGCCTGCTGCAGCCCATCTCGGTGCGGAAGGTCGAGGGTGGTTACGAGCTGGTGGCAGGGGAGCGGCGGCTCCGCGCCTGCAAGCTGGCCAGGATGGAGACAATTCCGGCCATCCTCTGCGACTGCGGCGACCAGCGGACTGCGGCGCTGGGTCTGCTGGAAAACATCCAGAGGGAAGACCTGAACCCCTTTGAGCAGGCGCAGGGCCTGCGGGACATTCTGGTGCTGTGGGACTGCACCCAGGCCGAGGCGGCCAAGCGGCTGGGCATGGCACAGCCCACCCTTGCCAACAAGCTGCGGCTGCTGCAGCTGACCACCGACCAAAGGCAGTTCGTGTTGGACAATGGCCTGACTGAGCGCCACGCCCGGGCTGTCCTGCGCCTGCCCGAGAACCGGCGGAGCGAAGCCCTTATCACCATTGCCAAGCGGCGGATGAATGCCCGGCAGACCGACCTGTACATTGAGCAGGTGCTCAATGCCGCCGCCCCGGGCAGACACCGCATCTCTATGGTCAAGGATGTGCGCATCTTTGTCAACACCATCGACCATGCCATCCGGCTGATGACGGACAATGGTGTGCCTGCCACGGCCCACAGGGAAGAGCGGGACGGCTATATCGAATACACGGTGCGCATTCCAACCGCAGCCGCGCAAAGATAAAACGCATCGCAATTTTCACAAAAAATGCAATTCCACAGGGGTTTTACGCAAAATAATCAGGAAACAGGTTCAAAAAGCCGCGCTGATGTGCTATACTAGTCTTTAAAGGGGCTTTGCTGGCGGGAAAACAGCGGGGCCCGGCCTCGAATGTTCCACGTGGAACAAATAATTTTCCCGGGAGGAAACAAAGAGCGTGGCTAAAATCGTTGCAATTGCAAACCAAAAAGGCGGCGTGGGCAAGACAACCACGGCCGTGAACCTTTCGTCCTGCGTTGCGGCTCTGGGCAAAAAGACGCTCATCGTCGATCTGGACCCGCAGGGCAATACCACCACCGGTTACGGCATTCCCAAGCGGAGTGTCGATGTGGGTACTTATGAGCTGCTGATCGGTGAGGCGGAGGCAAAGGATGCCATCCGCAAGACCGAGTTCCGCACCGATGTCATCGGTTCCAACACCCGGCTTGCGGGTGCGGGTCTGGAAATGATCGACCTGCCGGGCCGCGAAAGCCGCCTGCGCAAGGCGCTGGCCTCGGTGCAGAAGGACTACGACTTCATCTTTGTGGACTGCCCGCCCAGCCTGGATCTGCTCACCCTGAACGGTCTGTGCGCCTGCGACAGCGTGCTTATCCCTATCCAGTGTGAGTATTACGCACTGGAGGGCCTGTCGGAGCTCATCAGCACCCTCAAGACCATCCGCAAGAAGTACAACCCCTATCTGGACATCGAGGGCGTGGTGTTCACCATGTTCTCCGGGCGGTTCAACCTGACGCTGCAGGTGGTGGATCAGGTCAAAAAGTATTTTGGCACCAAGGTCTACAAGACCACCATCCCGCGCACCATCCGCATCTCGGAAGCGCCCAGCTACGGCCAGCCCATCAATTTTTATGAGCCCAAGGGCAAGGGCAGCGAGGCCTATATGGATCTCGCCATTGAGTTCGTAAAGAACAACCGCCCGCATGAACCGGCACGCCGCCGCACAAAAGGGAACAGTGCCCCCGCCGAGCAGAAAAGCGCACTGGAACAAGTGAAGCAGGGGGAAGCGTAACCTATGGCAAAAAAAAGAGGAGGACTGGGCCGGGGCCTGGAAAGTCTGTTTGAGGACGCCGCCCCGAGCCTTGAGTCCGACGCAAAGATCGAGACCCTGCCCCTGCGTGAAATCGAGCCGGACCCCGACCAGCCCCGCAAGACCTTTGATGAGGAAACGCTGGCAGAGCTGGCGGCCAGCATCTCAGAGCACGGTTTGCTGCAGCCCATCGCGGTGCGGCCCCACGGGGTAGACCGCTATCTCATCGTGGCCGGTGAGCGCCGTTGGCGTGCCTGCCGGATGGCGGGCCTGACCGAGGCTCCTGTCGTCGTGAAGGATGTCACGGATGAGCAGGCCATGGAGCTGGCGCTGGTGGAAAACCTTCAGCGCGAGGATCTGGACCCGGTGGAAGAAGCACTGGGCATCCGGGAGCTGATGACCCGCTGTGACCTGACCCAGGAGCAGGCCGCCCGCAAACTGGGCAAGAGCCGCAGTGCGCTGGCCAACAGCCTGCGTCTGCTCAACCTGCCCGAAACGGTGCTGGAGCTGCTGAAGGGCGGTTTTCTCACCACGGGCCACGCAAAGGTGGTGTTGGGCCTGCCCACCCCGGAGCTGCAGGAGCAGGCGGCACAGATCATTGCCGACCATGAGCTGAACGTCCGGCAGGCAGAGGCCCTGTGCAAGAAGCTGGCCAAGCCCCCCAAAGAGCCTGTAGAGCCCGCCCCGCGCGGCACCCTGCCTGTGGAGGTGGAGGAGAGCCTGAAGCAGGCGCTGGGCAGTGAGGTCAATGTGGCCTACCACGACGGCAAGGGCAAGCTGACCGTCCATTTCTACTCGGATGAGCAGCTGAAGGCTTTTGCAAACTTATTAGGGCAATATCAGGTTGAGGATTAAACCTCTCCGTTATTGTTGTTGCCCAGTAGGAGAGGCCTTGGCAGCCGATGGAAGCTTTTCGTATACGCCAGAGGCTCCCCTGCTAGGGGAGCGGCGGGCGCAAGCCCGACTGAGAGGTTGTACGAAGACAAGCCTGCCCGAGAAGAAAAACATAGCGATCTAAGGCGCACGCCGCCTTTGAACGGCATGGGAAAGGGCTTACCCGCCCCATGCGAACCGAAATAGAGTAAGGAGAGTAAATCATGCTTGATATCAAATTTGTCCGTGACAACCCGGATGCTGTCAAGGAAAACATCAAGAAGAAGTTCCAGGATGCCAAGCTCCCTCTGGTGGATGAAGTCATCGAGAAGGACGCAAAGTACCGCGAGTGCCTGAAGGAAGTTGAGAGCCTGAAGGCTGCCCGCAACAAGCTGAGCAAGGCCAACGGCCCCCTGTTCGGTCAGCTGAAGAAGTGCACCGATGAGGCCCAGAAGGCCCAGCTGCAGGCACAGATCGATGCCAACAATGCCGCCGTCAAGGCCGACGCGGACAAGATGGCAGAGCTGGAAGCCGAGGAAGCCAAGCTGGCTGACCGCATCCAGGAGATCATGTACACCATCCCCCAGATGATCGACCCCAGCGTGCCCATCGGCCCCGATGACACCTACAACGTGGAGGCTCAGCGCTTTGGCGAGCCTGTGGTGCCCGATTTCCCCATCCCGTACCACACCGAGATCATGGAGAGCTTTGACGGCATCGATATGGACGCTGCTGGCCGCGTTGCCGGCAATGGCTTCTACTACCTGCTGGGCAACATTGCCCGCCTGCACGAGGCTGTGCTGGCTTACGCCCGCGATTTTATGATCGACAAGGGCTTTACCTATGTCATCCCCCCGTTCAT
>OLZE01001508.1_pt1 | contig 11371 bp, 8 predicted proteins | sample 1674091 | NCBI WGS metagenome assembly OLZE01 (sample SAMEA103958143, study PRJEB25191) | human gut metagenome | biome: human-associated habitat [ENVO:00009003]; feature: intestine environment [ENVO:2100002]; material: feces | place: Germany | collected 2013/2015
AACTTTGATATAGCTATTATTGGTGGTGGTCCTGCCGGGTACACAGCTGCCGAACGGGCAGGGGCCAACGGATTAAAAGCCGTTCTTTTTGAGAAAAAGGCAATGGGTGGAGTGTGTCTCAATGAGGGGTGTATTCCTACTAAAACTTTGTTATATTCTGCTAAAATACTGGATAGCATCAAGAGTGTTTCCAAATATGGCGTTTCTGCCGAATCTCCTTCGTTCGATTTATCCAAGATTATGAGCCGCAAAGACAAAACAGTGAAAATGTTGACGGGTGGCGTGAAGATGACTGTGAATTCTTACGGAGTGACGATCGTGGAGAAAGAAGCTTTTATAGAGGGAGAGAAAGAGGGGATGATCCGCATCACCTGTGATGGAGAAACCTATTCCGTGAAATACTTGCTGGTATGTACCGGCTCCGATACAGTGATTCCTCCCATACCGGGATTGTCGGGAGTCAGTTATTGGACTTCCAAGGAGGCGTTGGAGATAAAAGAACTTCCCAAGACGCTTGTTATTATTGGCGGTGGAGTGATCGGGATGGAATTTGCTTCTTTCTTCAACAGTATGGGAGTGAAGGTGAGCGTTGTGGAGATGATGCCCGAGATACTGGGGGCGATGGACAAGGAAACGAGCGGCATGCTGCGTGCGGAATATCTGAAACGGGGCGTGAACTTCTATCTGAATACGAAAGTAACGGCGGTGTCCCAAGAGGGGGTGACTGTCGAAAAGGACGGCAAGGCTTCCCTGATAGAGGCCGGAAGAGTTTTGGTAAGCGTAGGCCGTAAGGCGAATCTTGATAAGGCGGGATTGGACAAACTGGATATCGAGCTGCTGCGCAACGGCGTGAAGGTGGATGAGCATATGCAAACATCCCATCCCCGCGTTTACGCCTGCGGCGATATAACGGGGCGCTCCATGCTGGCGCACACCGCGATTCGTGAGAGTGAAGTGGCGGTTAACCATATTCTGGGAGTAGAGGATATGATGAACTACGACTGCATACCGGGTGTGGTCTATACCAATCCGGAAGTCGCCGGAGTGGGGAAGACCGAAGAAGAACTGAAAGCCGCCGGCACCGGCTATCACATACAGAAGCTGCCTATGGCGTATTCCGGACGTTTCATTGCCGAAAACGAATTGGGAAACGGGCTGTGCAAACTGGTACTGGACGATGACGAACGGATTATCGGCTGCCACCTGCTGGGCAATCCGGCATCGGAGATGGTCGTAGTGGCGGGCATTGCCGTTCAGCACGGCTATACGGTGGAGGAGTTTCAAAAGAGCGTATTCCCGCATCCTACGGTGGGAGAGATATTTCACGAAACACTGTTTGCATGACATCCTGCATAGATAACCGCTGTACGGATGTGTATTTCAATCTGGCGGCGGAAGAGTACCTTCTCAAGAAAAAGAAAGATAATTTCTTTATGGTGTGGCAGTCCGCCCCTTCTGTGGTGATAGGCAAGCACCAGAGTGTACGGAGGGAAACGGATGAGGCGTATCTGCGCGCGAACGATATCGCGTTGGCGCGCCGTTTTTCCGGTGGCGGGGCTGTGTACCACGATGAGGGCAACCTCAATCTGAGCTTTATAGAAACGGTGGAGCGTCCCGACTTTGAGTACTACCTGCGGCAGACCGTGGATTTTCTTGAAACCCTCGGCATTGTGGCGTATACCGACAAGCGGATGGGTATCTATGTAGACGGGCGGAAAGTGTCGGGCAGTGCGCAGTGCATCCATAAGAACAGGGTGATGTATCATTGTACTTTATTGTATTCCACCAACTTGCAGGCGCTGGACGCCGCATTATGCGGAAAGGGTGGTGACGGGGATTTATTGCCCGGTTCACGCGTGCTGCGTGCCGTTCCGTCTGTGAGAAGTACGGTAACGAATATCAGTGAGCATCTGTCGCCCGTCCTGCCTCTGAGACGCTTCGCCCGTCTGCTGTTTCACTTCTTCTTTGAGAAGGGAGACAGCCGTATCTATCGTTTCACTCCCGGGGATTTGAAGGAGATTGAACGGCTGAAGGCCGAAAAGTACGCCTGCGGGGAGTGGATATACGATAAGGCCGTATCGGTTTCGGTGTGAGGTAAACTTTACTTCCGGGCGATTTGTTTACATAATAAGAACTAATAACCTAAAACTTAACTATATGTCGAGATTTGAGATAAAGATGCCCAAGCTGGGCGAAAGTATAACCGAAGGGACTATTGTCTCCTGGTCGGTACAAGTGGGGGACGTCATCAAGGAAGATGATGTGCTGTTTGAAGTGAATACAGCCAAAGTCAGTGCGGAGATTCCTTCGCCGGTGGAGGGTAAGATAGTGGAGATATTGTTTCAGGAGGGCGATACCGTTGCGGTAGGTACGGTAGTGGCCGTGGTGGATATGGGTGGAGACGATGAGGTTTCCGAATCTCCTGCCGGTACGGCGGAAAGCGCCAAGGTCGCTGCGGCGGATAATGTTGCGTCCGATGCTTCGGCCGCGGCGCGGGAACTGCCTGAGGCGCAAGCCGCCAAGTCGGAAGATGAGCGCTGGTATTCTCCGGTGGTTCTCCAATTGGCGCGCGAAGCCCGGATATTGCAAGAGGAGTTGGATAAGATACCGGGTACAGGCTATCAGGGGCGTTTGAGCAAAAAGGATATCAAGCGATATATCATACGGAAACAGAATGGCGGGGCGGGCATTGCCGTTGCGAAGCCGGATGTGACGCCGGCTCCGAAGGTGAGCGCGGCTGCCGCGCCGAAACCGGTATCGGCGGTATCTCCCGTACAAGGCACATCGGCATCGGTAGCGCCTCGGCCCTCGTCCGCAACTGCAACCTCTTCCGCAGAAGGTATCGAGGTGAAAGAGATGGATCGTGTCCGCCGGATGATTGCCGACCACATGGTGATGTCCAAACATACTTCTCCGCACGTAACCACGCTGGTGGAAGTGGATATGACGAAACTTGTGAAGTGGCGTGAGAAGAATAAGGAGGCTTTCCTTAAACGTGAAGGGGTGAAACTGACCTATATGCCTGCCATTACCGAAGCGACAGCCAAGGCGCTGGTTGCCTATCCGCAGGTGAATGTTTCCGTGGAAGGTTATAACATCTTGTTCAAGAAGCATATCAATGTGGGAATAGCCGTATCGCAAAACGACGGTAATCTGATTGTACCTGTTGTGCGCGATGCCGACCGGCTGAACCTAAGCGGACTTGCCATTGCGATAGACGGCTTGGCGGCTAAAGCGCGCGTCAACAAACTGACGCCCGATGATATAGCGGGCGGTACGTTTACGATTACCAATTTCGGCACGTTCAAGTCGCTGTTCGGTACGCCTATCATCAATCAGCCTCAGGTCGCCATATTGGGAGTAGGGGTGATAGAGAAGAAACCCGCCGTTATGGAAACGCCCGAAGGGGATGTGATAGCTATCCGCCATAAGATGTATCTTTCCTTGTCTTACGACCACCGAGTGGTGGACGGGTCGCTGGGAGGCAACTTCCTCTACTTCATCAAGAATTACCTGGAGAACTGGAATGAATAAAACTAAAAAAAGAGTATTATGAAGAAATATGATATAAAAACCACGGATGCGGAAACGCTGAAGAAGTGGTATTACTTAATGGCTTTGGGGCGTGCGCTTGACGAGAAAGCGCCTGCCTATCTGTTGCAGTCCTTAGGCTGGTCTTACCATGCTCCGTATGCGGGGCATGACGGCATACAACTGGCAATGGGACAGGTATTCACCAAAGGAGAGGATTTCCTCTTTCCTTATTACAGGGATATGCTGACAGTGCTTTCGGCAGGAATGACTCCCGAAGAACTGATACTGAACGGCATCTCGAAGGCTACCGATCCGGGAAGCGGCGGACGGCACATGTCCAATCACTTCGCCAAACCGGAGTGGCATATCGAGAATATATCTTCGGCGACAGGTACGCACGACCTGCACGCCGCAGGCGTGGCGCGGGCCATGGTGTATTACGGGCATAAAGGAGTGGTTATCACTTCGCATGGCGAGTCGGCCTCGTCCGAGGGGTTTGTGTATGAGGCTGTCAACGGTGCGAGTCTGGAGCGTCTGCCGGTTATCTTTGTCTGGCAGGATAACGGATATGGCATCTCCGTACCGAAGAAAGACCAGACGGCGGCGCGTAAGGTTGCCGATAACTTTTCCGGTTTCAAGAACTTGAAAATCATTCATTGCAACGGCAAGGATGTCTTTGACTCGATGAATGCGATGACCGAGGCGCGGGAATATGCGTTGCTTAACCGCAATCCGGTGATTGTGCATGCCAATTGTGTGCGTATCGGTTCGCATTCCAATTCGGACAAGCATACGTTGTATCGTGATGAAGGAGAGCTGACTTACGTAAAGGCCGCCGATCCTTTGATGAAGTTCCGCAGGATGTTGCTGCGCTACAAACGCCTTACCGAGGAAGATTTGGTTGCGATTGAGGAAAAGGCGAAGAAAGATTTGTCCGCAGCTAACCGTAAGGCGCTGGCTGCTCCCGACCCGGATCCGAAGACCATATTCGACTATGTACTGCCCGAGCCTTATAAGCCTGAAAAATACAGGGACGGTGTGCACTCCGAGACGGAAGGCGGGAAAGAGTTTCTGGTGAATGCTATCAATGAGACCCTGAAAGCGGAATTCCGGCATAATCCCGATACTTTTATTTGGGGACAGGACGTTGCCAATAAGGATAAGGGCGGTGTCTTTAATGTTACGAAAGGTATGCAGCAGGAGTTTGGAGAGGCGCGCGTGTTCAGTGCGCCCATTGCCGAGGACTATATTGTGGGTACGGCAAACGGCATGAGCCGTTTTGACCCGAAGATACGTGTCGTAATAGAAGGTGCGGAGTTTGCCGATTACTTCTGGCCTGCGGTTGAGCAGTATGTGGAATGTACGCACGAGTACTGGCGCAGCAACGGGAAGTTTGTTCCCAATGTAACGTTACGTCTGGCTTCGGGCGGCTATATCGGCGGAGGGCTTTATCATTCGCAGAATCTCGAAGGGGCTTTGGCTACCTTGCCCGGAGCGCGCATTGTATACCCGTCCTTTGCGGATGACGCTGCCGGACTGCTTCGTACGAGTATGCGCTCGCGCGGATTTACGCTGTTTCTCGAACCGAAAGCTTTGTATAACTCGGTGGAAGCGGCGACGGTCGTACCCGAAGATTTTGAAGTTCCGTTCGGTAAGGCGCGTATCCGCAGAGAGGGTTCCGACTTGAGCATCATTACTTATGGCAATACGACGCACTTCTGTCTGAATGTGGCCGAGCGTCTGGAAAAAGAAGGCGGCTGGAACGTGGAAGTCATCGATATACGTTCTTTGATTCCGCTGGACAGGGAGACGATTTATGAGTCGGTGAAGAAGACCGGCAAGGCATTGGTGGTGCACGAGGATAAGGTGTTCGGCGGTTTTGGCGGCGAGATTGCCGCCGGTATCGGTTCGGATATGTTCCGCTATCTGGACGCTCCGGTACAGCGGGTAGGTTCCACCTTTACACCCGTAGGTTTTCATCCGGTATTGGAACGTGCTATCCTGCCGGACGCGGACAGAATTTATGATGCGGCCAAAAAGCTGCTGGAATTTTAATGAAAGATGAACGGATTATGAAAAAGATAGGATTGTTTTATGCTGCGAATGCAGTGAAGACCTCACAGATAGCGAAGAAGATACGTGAGGCATTGGGTACGGAGTATGTGGATATTATTCCGGCCGAACAGGCTTGGGGCAATGATTTCGAGGCCTATGACAATTTGATTGTCGGAGTATCCACCTGGTTTGACGGAGAGCTGCCCACCTATTGGGATGAGCTGATTCCTGAACTGGAGACATTGGACTTGAAAGGAAAGCGCGTTGCTCTTTTCGGCTTGGGCGACCAGGTGAATTATCCCGATAATTTTGTTGACGGCCTGGGTATTCTGGGTGATGCTTTTGAAAAGGCGGGAGCTGCTTTAGTGGGATTTACTCCCGCTAAAGAGTATTCATTCAACCGATCGAAGGCTTTACGAGGTAATGAATGGTGCGGACTGGTTATTGATATCGAGAACCAGTCCGGAAGAACCGATAAGCGTATCAAAGTCTGGTGTGACCGGCTGAAAACGGAATTATTGTAGCAAGAGCCGGCCTATGGCTTCCGCGCACCGTTCCCCGTCAATCCCGGCTGATACGATACCGCCTGCATATCCGGCTCCCTCTCCGCAGGGAAACAACCCTTTCAGGCGGACGTGTTGCAGCGTATCTTTGTCTCTGACAATACGCACCGGAGCCGATGTACGGGTTTCGACCCCGATCATGGTGGCTTCGTTGGTAAGGAAACCGTGGCTGTACTTTCCGAATTGCTGGAAACCTTTGCTCAGCCGGTCTGCGATGAACGGTGGCATCCAGAAGTGCAGAGGCGATGATACCAGTCCGGGAGCATACGAACTTTCCGGCAGGTCGTAGCTGAGCTTTTTCTTTGTAAAGTCTGCCATGCGTTGTGCCGGTGCTGTTTGCTTCATGTTGCCCTGTTGCCAGCAAAGACGTTCCAAAGCTTCTTGAAAGTACATCATGTTGAGTTGGGAATTGAAATCCGAAAGTCGAGCGTCGGCCGCACTGCTTTGTTGCGCAGCCCATTCTTCATTCATCATTCTTAATTCATCATTCCCCAAGTCTTCCGGGCGCAGTTCCACTACCATTCCCGAGTTGCTCCACCGGGAACCCCGGTTGCTGGGGCTCATGCCGTTGACTACTATTTGCCGGGGACCGCTGGCTGCCGGAACGACAAAGCCTCCGGGGCACATGCAGAAGCTGTACACGCCTCTTCCGTCCACCTGGGAAACAAAGCTGTACTCGGCGGCGGGCAGGTATTTGCCGCGTCCGTTGCGGTTGTGGTATTGTATCCGGTCTATCAGGGAAGCGGGATGTTCCAGGCGTACTCCTACGGCGATGCCTTTGGCCTCTATTTCCACCCGGTTGGCTGCAAGCCAGCGGTATACATCCCGTGCAGAGTGTCCGGTGGCGAGTATTACAGGACCGAGGAGCGTTTGCCCGGTATTGGTTTCGATGCCTTTCACTTCATCGTTTTCAATGATAAGGGCGTCCATGCGTGTCTCAAAATGCACTTCACCGCCACAATCGATGATTGTATTCCGCATATTTTCTATGACCCGCGGCAGTTTGTCGGTTCCGATATGGGGATGGGCGTCTACGAGTATGGAAGACGAAGCGCCATGCTGGCAGAATACGTTCAGTATTTTATCTACGTTTCCCCGCTTTTTACTGCGGGTATAGAGCTTGCCGTCCGAATAGGCTCCCGCGCCGCCTTCTCCGAAACTGTAATTGGATTCCGGGTTGACGGTCTGCTCCCTTCCTATCAGGGCAAGGTCTTTCTTGCGGTCGCGCACATTCTTTCCGCGTTCCACTATGACGGGGCGCAAACCAAGCTCTATCAGACGCAAGGCGGCGAACAGCCCGCCGGGGCCGGCTCCTACAACAATGACTTGCGGCTTGTCCGACACATTATGATAGACGGTTTCCTGATACTCCTTCTCTTTCGGCATCTCATTGAGATAGGTACGCACGGTCAGGTTTACGAAGATGGTCCGTTGGCGTGCATCGATGCTGCGTTTCAGAATTCGTGTGGCCGTAATGTCGCGCGCGTTCAGCCCTTTCTCTTGTATGAGGTATTCTTTTATGCGTTGTTCGTTGGCTGCGATTTCAGGCAACACGCGTAATTGGTATTCTTGTATCATTGGGTTTCTTTCTGTATACTATATAATAATGTGTATTAATCCGTATGCCCTGCGGCAAAATCACTCTGGGACGGATTTAGCCGAACAGTGCCCGGAACGCTTCTTCCACCTTTCTTACCGGTATCAGTTCTATCTTTAATTTGGAGGTATTCAGTCCCTGCAAATTGTATTTTGGCAATATAAACCGTTTGAAGCCGAGCTTTTCCGCTTCGCCGATGCGTTGCTCAATCCGGTTTACGGGGCGGATTTCACCGGACAGCCCTATTTCTCCCGCCATACAGATTTCGGGTTCGATGGCGGTATCCATGTTGCTGGACAGAATGGCGCTGATAACGGCCAGGTCGATAGCGGGGTCGTTTACTTTCAGCCCGCCGGCGATATTGAGAAAAACGTCTTTCTGGGCGAGTTTGAAGCCGACACGCTTCTCCAGTACGGCGAGTAACATATTCATTCTCCGTATGTCGAAACCGGTGGCGGAGCGTTGCGGGTTTCCGTATACGGCGCTGCTGACCAATGCCTGCGTCTCTATCAGGAACGGTCGTACGCCTTCTATGGCTGAGGCGATGGCTATGCCGCTCATCCCTTCATGGTCTTGGCTGAGAAGCAGCTCCGAAGGATTGCTTACCTGTCGCAGACCGTCCTGCCTCATTTCATAGATGCCCAGTTCGGCGGTACTTCCGAAGCGGTTTTTGATGCTGCGCAAGATGCGGTACATATAATGCTGGTCGCCTTCAAATTGAAGTACGGTGTCTACGATATGTTCCAGTACTTTAGGCCCGGCAATGCTTCCTTCTTTGTTGATATGCCCGATGAGGATAACCGCCGTATGCGTCTCTTTGGCAAAGCGCAGGATAGAGGCGGAGCACTCCCTGACTTGGGCTATGCTGCCCGGAGAGGATTCGAGCGTCTCCGTGGAAATGGTCTGTATGGAGTCTATTATGACTAAATCGGGATGTGTGTTCCTGATATGTACATAAATCTGTTCCAACGAGGTTTCACAGACAATCAGGCAGTCGCAGGACGTACTTGACAGGCGGTCGGCACGCAGTTTTAACTGCCGGGCGCTTTCTTCCCCGGATATGTAAAGGATGCGTTTCTCCGGTATGCGGAGTATGGTTTGCAGTACCAGGGTGGACTTGCCGATACCCGGTTCACCGCCTATCAGTACGAGCGAGCCCTGCACCAGCCCGCCGCCCAGCACACGGTTCAGCTCCGCGTCATGCAGGTCGATGCGGGGTTCGTCATCGGCGGCAATCTCGTTTAATGTTACGGGTTTTGCTTTGGCTGTTTCTATGCCCGATACCGGACGCTTGTTTACTGCTTCCTTGCGTACAATCTCTTCTACATAGGTGTTCCACTCTCCGCACGACGGGCATTTACCTACCCATTTGGGCGATTCCTGTCCGCAGTTGCTACATACATATACCGTCTTCTCTTTTGCCATAAAAAGAACTTCCTTTAGAATAATTGCCCAAAGGTACGATTTTTCGTTTCAGAGCCGGCGGTGTGTCACAGAGTTTTTTTATATTTGTTCTCAGAAATATAAAACGGAAACCATGATAGAAGATATTCTTAAATACAATAAGCAGTTTGTAGAGAACAAGGGATATGAGAAGTATATCACCAACAAATATCCCGATAAGAAAATCGCCATCTTATCTTGTATGGATACCCGTCTGACGGAATTGCTTCCGGCGGCTTTGGGTATCAAGAACGGTGATGTCAAGATGATAAAGAATGCGGGCGGAATCATTTCGCATCCTTTCGGCAGTGTCATACGCAGTCTTATGGTGGCTATCTATGAATTGGGGGTGAAAGAGGTGATGGTCATTGCGCATTCCGATTGTGGTGCATGCCATATGAGCAGCGCCCAAATGATAGAACACATGAAAGCGCGCGGTATCAAGCAGGAGACGATAGATATGATACGTTTCTGCGGGGTGGATTTCGACTCGTGGCTTTACGGTTTCGGCGATACGGAGAAATCCGTCCGGGAGACAGTGAAAGCTATTCTGGAACACCCGCTGATTCCGGAAGACGTGCATGTTTCCGGGTTTATCATAGACTCGATTACCGGAGCCTTGAGTCCTGTGGTGGAATAAATGGTTATGATTATCCGTATGGATGTATACCTTTAACCGGATATTGGCGGGAGCCGTCTTTCTTCTTTCACTGTATTTGCCGCCCTCTTCCCTATGATGGGATAGTATTAAAAGCCTTATAATATAGCATTAAAAGGCTTTTAATACCATATTATAAGGCTTTTAATCATAACTCACCGGTACTCTCATCCCGGCTTGCTTATACAGGCATCCCTGTTATATCGTAATCTCACCTGCAATGGGGCGGTTCATCAGTTCGCGTACCTCTGCGGGAGAGTAGTTGTGTCCTAACAAAAACATCAGTTTGGTCACGGCGGATTCCGTGGTGCTGTCATATCCGCATACTACGCCTGCCTGCATCAGCCGGTAACCTGTTTCATAACGTTCCATTTCCACCGTACCGGCATTGCACTGGGTAACGTTTACGATGACAACGCCCTGTTCGCAAGCGTCATGAAGGCGGCGAAGGAACCATTCCTTCCGGGGAGCGTTCCCTGAACCGTATGTTTCCAGAACCACGGCTTTCAGGCCTTTTATGGCAAGAATGGCATCTACCACGCTCTCCTGAATGCCGGGGAAGAGTTTCAGTATGGCAATATCGGTGTCAAGCAGATAATGCGGCCGCAGTTGTCCGTGTGTATTTTCCGTATGTATCTGTACATTGTTATATTTAATATGTATGCCGGCGGAAGCAAGTACCGGATAATTGTACGAGCGGAAAGCGTTGAAGTTTTCCGCATTTATTTTGGTAGTGCGGTTGCCGCGCATCAGGTGGTTTTCAAAAAAGATACATACTTCCGGTACGATAGGCCGTCCGCCGGAATGACGGGCGGTGGCTATTTCAATACTCGTCAGCAGGTTTTCCTTACCATCGGTACGAAGCACGCTGATGGGAAGCTGTGAACCGGTAAGAATGACAGGCTTTGAAAGATTTATAAGCTGATAAGATAAAGCAGCTGCAGTGTAAGCACATGTATCTGTTCCATGTGTTATAACAAATCCATCATAGTCATTGTAATTGTTCATAATGCATTCTGAAATGGAACTAATGTGAGATGTATCCATATTACTACTATCGATATTCATTAATGATATTCCGGTAACATGGCACTTTTGCCTGATTACCGGAATATAGTCAAGTAAAACATTAACATCAATTGATGGCGTAAGACCATTGCCATTATCTTTTGAAGCAATTGTGCCGCCAGTAGCTATCAGTAAAATATTCTTCATTTTACCTTCTTACCTTCTCCATTAAAATAATCTTTTAAAAGTTGTACAACGGTGTTTGAAAGCAGGAATACTGCTATTAGATTAGGAATCACCATAAGTCCGTTAAAAGTTTCAGCAATGCTCCACATCAGACCTAAATTCATTGTTGCACCAACTACAGCAACAAGTGAGTAAGCAGCCATGAATGGTTTAGTTGCTTTAGGACCCAAAAGAAATTCTATGCATCTTTGTCCATAGAGTCCCCATCCTATAACTGTTGAAAAGGCGAAACAGCACATTGCAACAGCTGTAAATATTGATACCCAC